>ENA-ORXR01000306-ORXR01000306.1-marine-metagenome-genome-assembly--contig:-NODE-306-length-72788-cov-5.266191_pt1 | contig 72788 bp, 72 predicted proteins | sample MGYA00237866_ERZ511479 | MGnify/ENA metagenome assembly ERZ511479 | reverse complement strand
TGATTCTATTATTCAATCCAAAAGAAAATGGCTTAAGGAAAAACTGAGTCATGTTCAAAAGTATCCACTCGTGGTAGAGAATAAAGAATTTGTATCAGGTGAAACATTAATGTACTTAGGTAAGAACTATCAATTATTGATTGTGGACAAAGAAATTGAAGGCGTAGTATTTGACCAAAACTTTATCATTTCCAAGTCAAACCAACCGCAGGCAAATGAATTATTTAAAAAGTGGTATTTAGCCCAAGCATTGAAACATATTGAACCCTTGGCTAAGAATTACGCTCAAAATTTAGGGGTAGAATATAATCAATTCAAAACTTCAGAAATGAAATATCGTTGGGGTTCATGCACACCTGCCAATAATATTATATTCAATTGGCGAATTATTAAAGCTCCAATGCATGTATTGGAGTATTTAGTTGCCCATGAATTAGTACATTTAATGGAAGATAACCATACAGCTCGCTTCTGGAATATCTTATCCATACAAGTACCGAATTACGAAAAAGCAAAAAACTGGCTAAAGAGAAATGGTCAATTGCTCGAGTTAGACTTTTAGAAAAGAAGAATTGCTAAAAATAATCTTTTAAGACTTAAAAAATATTATGGATAAAATCACAACAACAAAGCGGACGATTAACTACTTTGAAATTACTCCTTTACTAATTGCCAATAAGTCTATATCTGACTTTACGGATATATTTTCGGGTATCATTAGTTTGTCTAATTCAAAATCAAAAGATAGATTTGTTTTGAACAATTTAAAGCAACTTTATCTGACAGGTATAAAAGTAGATAATAAGCTAAATCAGATATCTGGGAAACTACTAAATATTCGTATGGAAAATTTTCCAGAACTGATGAATACTAAAGATGATGCAATTCGTGACATTGAAGCTACTGAAGAAGAAGGGATTATTGAATCAAGCCATTTTATTATGTCTTTTTCTAAAGCTCCAATAATCTTATCGTTTGAGTTCAACCAATATGGTCCAAGAATTTCCGATTTTATTTATTATTTAGAGCATTTTCTATTAAAATCAAAAGTTGTAACCAAGGTCAGTTATAAGCCATTTGTGCGTGATGATTTGCCGAAATATAAGCGAAGGATTAACCGGGTTTCAGCAGTGATAGCAAAAGTTCATAAAGACAATATCAAGAGGATAAACGAGTTTGATAAAGAACTTTTTGACGCATTCGAAACAGCTTCTAATATATCCGAATCGGAATATGTAACTTTGAAATTAAAGTATGATTATCGTAAGCTAGAAGATACTCCTATTATCCGAACAAAAATATTAAAATTGATTACCAAACTAATTGAAAATAAAACTCTACATTCTGTTTTTGGTAAGTTTAATGTAATAGCAGAAGATGGAGATATAAGTAACAAATTAAAAGATTTTGACCTTTTGAATATTTGGATTAAAACAACTATAACAGTAGAAAAGAAACCAAAATCAAGGGTTATAATAACTGAAGATATTCTAACCAAAATGACATCCGAAATAAATAGAGAATTTTCAAGATGATAAAACAAATATTAAATATTTACATCAAGCGTCCTTTGTTATGGGATTTAGCAATAACTGGAATGTTGTGTTTTCTATTTATGATTGTTGTCGATACAAATAGCATAACCCTAACAGATGATTATGATTTAATTCAATCAATAATTTCTGATCTAATAAGTACTTCAATTTCTCTTGCTGGGTTTGTTTTAGCCTCGCTCACTATTATAGTTACCTTTAAAGATAATATATCGCGCAAAAGTCCAAGTTTGGATGATTCAAGCATTGAATTACTTTTTTCAAGCAAACATTATGGGAGAATCGTTGGTGTGTTTACTTGGGCAGTTTTTATTTTTCTAGCATTGTTTTTAATGCTTTCACTAAGCAAGTTAATTATCGCTAAAATTTCTTTTTCAATAGCTATATATTTCTGTTTAGTGCCTATTAGCTTAACAACTCTAACAATATTTAGAAGCATATTAGTATTGTATAGTGTGATTAAACTTCAACTGAAGCAATAATTCATTTATTCTTAATTGGAACTTTGGTCCCTCCCCAAAAAAAGCCAACCCCTAAGTACGGTTATTTTGTCATCAATCCATTTGTAATCTCTAAGCCGTTCATTATCCAGATTTTTTGTTTTTTTATCCCTCTTAACGATAGGGTATATGACAATTAGGGTTTTCAGAGCTTATACTTTCGGTTAGCAGTAAGCCAAGTTTACAAATTTTCTTTTTAAATTTTCTGATGGCAAATTTGTATATTTTGCGTTTTGTTTTGGATCAGAAGTTTTGGTTTATAATGAGTTCCCATTTTGCTATTTACATTGTTATTCAAGGGGGGCTATTTTAGCTTTTTGTTTTTGTCGATTGGTTCCACCGTAGAATAACCATTTTTTATTACCCAAACAGAATTTTTCTTTAAATCTATCGCACCAGATTTTAGTATTCTTGAATGAATAGAAGAATTTGAATAAGGATTAGATAATTTGCCTCTATTCAAATTGTTATTTGGTTTATATGTTGTTTTATTTACTTTCAAGGGATAAAAACTCCATGTAAAAATACAAATTTAATATGACTTTAATATTTTCTTTAGTTCAGTGGACGCCCTTTGGCGTGTTAAATTTGATTTGAAGTGGGCAGTTACTTTAGTTCTTTTACCTGATTGGTTCATTGTTTTATATGTTTCTATGTTAAAACTCCCATTGCTTTCAGTTAAAGTAACATCATAGGTTTTATCTTCTAGGGGATTGTGCCAATTAGTACCATTTGCTTTGGAACTATACTGCCAATCTAAGTTTATTTCAATGCTTGACAATTCGTTTAATAGTTCAATTAGGTTGTTATACCTATCGGCTGGGTTTACTGAAATCGCTTTGCGGATAATATTTCTTAATTTTTGTGGTATGTGTGGCAGGAAAATATCTCTATTCGGGAATTTTCCTTTTATGATTAATTCATTCAATTCATCTTCACTAGTCAATCCTTCTAATTGTTTTTTGAAAGTATTTGAACCATTACACATTCTATATAAAGTTAAACCTACATGATATATATCTACTTGTATGGTAAATTGATTTGTATGTAAGCACTCAGGAGCGGTATGCAAAGTATAAAATTGGTCTTGTTCAGCTACTCTATAAATATTTGTAAATTTTGCTAGTCCGAAATCAGTAACTAAGGCTTCGTTTGAATTGGATATTAAAATATTTGTTGGTTTTATATCAAAATGTATTAAACCTTTTGTGTGTATATGGTTTAAGCCTGATAAGAAATCAGTGGAATATTTAATAATTTCTCTAACCGTTAGAAATCTTGTTTTTATTATTGATTCTAATGAACCATTGCCATAATACGGCATAGCAATATAAATGTGATCTTCATCTTCACAAGAATAGTTTACGGTAACTATGTTTTCGTGTTTAGAAGTGTATAAACATTTAGCTTCTTTGTAGTAATCGTTGGGGTCGTTAAATTCATTTTTTAGAATGCGTTTTATTACAATGTCCGCATCGAATTGTTTATCATGAGCAATATAAACGTCTGAATTTTTACCTTCTGCCCCAATGTGATTCTTCAATTCAAAATTTAATGTTGCTTCTCTAAGTCCTATGTTCATATTATAAGTTTATGGCTGCTAAGGCTGATACAATAGCTTCTCTTTCTTTTTCTTTATTGTGTTTCAGAAAATCCAATTCTGCTGGAATTTTTTCGCCAGTAATAATTTTTTTCAAGTCTCCATTATTTGCTAAACCTAGTAACTTGGATATTTTTGAAATGTTGCCCCCAAAGTATTTTACCACAGTACAACTTGAGAATAATTCTTGAATTATGGCTTCTATTGAAATTCTTTCAATGCTCAATCGTTGAGCATTTCCTTCGGTTATTTTAATCCCAGCTTTAGTAACCTCGTATTGATTTATTATATCAATAATTGTTTTTCTAACGTAGTTCAATTTATCTGGAACATTTAATGCAATTGGTAAAATCAATTTATCAATTGTAATGACATTATTCACTCCTTTTTTTTCTTCAATTATAGCGAAGTAAATTTCCTTTGGGGTTGCTCTTATTCCGATTGTATTCATTATTATTTTTAGCCTGTTTTTTTATATGTTGGGCGACATCTGTAAATACGCCACTCTGCAAATAAAAGTGTTGTATATATACCTGACATTTTTCAAATGCGCATGTTTTGTTCTCCAAATATAATTCCCTTCTTTCAAAACGATCTCTTAATTATCGATTCTATAGCCCCCAAACCAACGCTAAGCACGGCTAACTGCAAGGTTAATCAAAAGGAGTACTCCGTAGCAAATACCCTAAGTACTGCCGCCGTTTTAAACTGTCATACTTTTTGTGTGGCGTGAGCCAACGCTTTCAGCACATTGCTATTTTAAAGAGGCAAATAATAAATTAAATAGTGGTATTAAAAATAGCAAAGAGCTGAGCCAACGCTTTCACACCATACAAAAAGACGCTACATTCCCACCCATCCTCCATCATTTCGCTTATGCCAGTTTAAAACGGCGGAAGCTAAAGAACATAATGTGGCCTTATAGGAAAAAACAGCGGATACCCTTGAAATCCGTTTTTCCTATAAGAACATTATGTTCAATAGCCAGTACCCGAGCCTCCATTTCATAAAGCCGTGCTTGCCAACGCACACCCCACCCCCAAGCCGCTACGCCCCGCCACCCTTTCAATGGTCTGAAAAAAAATAAACTATTCATATTGTCGGTCTTAGCAGCTGTATTGCATACAGCAGCTAAGCCCTATTAAGGCAGGCAAGAGTAGCACCTTCACTCCATTCCACGAAGCCAACGCAATTTCATTCCGCAATCCGTATGCTTGCCCTCGCTAAAAGTTTGCGACAATGAAAAGTTCGCAAACTTTGCAACGCTTCAAAGCATACAGGATTGCTCCATTCAAGCCAACTCTATTCGCTCCATTCCATTAAGGCACTACACTTGCCACGCACAAAGCCAACGCTTCAGAAATTGGTATAGTTTATTTTTTTCAGGTCTTAATTACCCCCGCAACCCGAAACGAGTTCAATGCAGAGAAGAACAGTTTATTAACCCGAAATAAAATAGTAGGAATGAAATGAAATTTCATTTGATAAGTAGAAATACAAACTGAAAAGCGACAGAAAATTCAATGATAAAGAAAAAGAATAAAAAGGGAAAGCAAAGATAATTGCCTCCCTAAAGGCCAACGCTAAAAAAACCAAAAGACTACGGCATAATGGCAGAGGCTAAAATTTTTTGGTCTGCCAGCCTTCGGCACTTATTCCGTTTCCTTTTGGTTTTTGGCCTCGGCAATTGATGAGTTGCTTTCTTTTTTTTCTGTTTTTTTCTTTGTCAAAAAATTGTAAGAGGAAAACAGGAAAGTTTAAAAGTTTTTCAAATGACAAATAACATTCAAATTAAAACGTACAATCAAAAGTACCCGATTACAAAACCGCACTTCTATATCCTAAACAAAGGATTGAACAGCGGCAAACCGCAAAACGAACCGTTCGCGAATAGTTTCACAGTAAGCTCCAGAACGAAAGAAGAAAGTGAACAGCTCTACTGGCTCACCTTCGGACTATGGCGAGCAAAATCTTTTCACCCATACTTAAAAGGATCAGTAATCCCATTTTTGACAATCAACGATTGCAAATCAATTTTGAAAGATGCGATTCAAAAAGCCGAAGCCGATAAACCCACTTTAAAGAAATCAATTAAAGCACTTCGCACTTTAGAAGAAAAACAAAAGCAGTATTTAAGAAATATCCAATTGATAGAAGAAGCAAAACGAATAGTGTTTTACAGATACGCGCGAAGAAGGTAAGCGCTGGAAATCCGTGTTTACCACATTCCAACATTTTAGCGCAAAAGCGAGGGCTTTTACTGATGTTGAAATGGGGAAAACACTACCTTCACACCACCGATTGAAAAAGGGGTTAGTGGGGGATTAGTAACCCCTTATTCATAGGTAAGCCCTATATAATTGCACCCAATTGAAAAATATTATACAATCGGACGAAAAAAAGACCTACTCAAATGAGCAGGTCTATCTCCAATCCAAGATTTTAAATAATAGCGTTTAAAAAACCTCGGTAATCTTCATCGCGTTTCCTTGGGCAAATACATAATAATTAGAGTTTACTTCTTGATAAAACTCTATTCCAATTGTATTTAGTACCATAACGTCCGTTGTAACGGTTGGAGGACCAGGAAAAACAGTACTTAATGATAGGGCTGTTGTCATTGTATTCACAGGCAGATAGTTTGAATATCTTACGGCCTTTAGTTCATTCAAGTCATTATCCTTAGGTTCATAAACCTTAGTTGTTGGATTGAACTCAAAATCAGAAATAACTGAAAGTGAATTTATTATTCTAAAGTGAGTTGCACCGGCTGGAACATTTAGGTAACTAAGTGGGTTAAATGCAGGAACGTCTAAAGTAGATTCATCTCTGTTGGCACCAGGTGTAGTTGTATACGGTGGGTTGAACGTACTATCAAAAGAAGTAAATCGGTTAAATTCAAAGCCTTCTAAATATTGTGGTTCCTGAGTGATCAATACAGCTCTTTGCCCTCTGGCTTCTGAACCGTCTTCTAAATTGATTTTCTTCATTATGGCTGTTATCCGTCCTGTCACTTGGCTATCTGCCATTGTTTTCATTAGGCTTGCCAATCCTACTCGAACTGATTTTCCTGCTAAAGCACAACCGCCAAACTCGTTCATATTCTCTCGAGTTCTTTGGAATGCAGGATCAGTTCTTATTTGTTCTGCAGTAGGTCCGCCAATTAGGCCAGCGAAATAACCTTCGTTGCCTTTAATTTTAAAATGTCTGATGTCGCCCAATGTACCTGTGTACTTTAACGGGCCTCTTTGTCTTGCCATGATTAATTTATTTTATGTTTTAGAAATTTTTATTACTATTACAAAGTTCCTTCTAACTGAAAGGCTATCAATTACAAAAAGAAAGTAAGTCAATGCAATTAAGTGCTAACAAACAAATACAGATAAAAACACATTATGAAATAGTTCGTGTTGTTGATGGTGATGGCTTAATTGTAAAAAATACTTTTACACATTCTGAAGAAGAAATTCGGCTTTTGGGAATAGATGCACCCGAGATAAAGAAATGCAGAAAGTTATTTGAAGATGAAAAACAAACTCATTTGCCTGGATCATTTTTGATAGAATTAGGATATTATTCTTTTGAGTTTTTACGCAGAATTGCACAGCCTAAAACAAAAGTGACCATAGTGCAAGAAAATAAAAAATTGGAGGATAGGTTCGGACGAACTTTAGCTTATGTGGTTATGCCAAATGGAAATACTTTGAATGAAATCTTAATTAAACATGGATTTGCGAAACCATACAGCAAGGTTTATTGTTCTGAGTTGCCATGGTATCAGAAGTTAAATTGGAGCGCAAAATCAAGCCGCCAAGGCTTATATTCGCTAACAGAAACCTTCTAATAAGTACTGTTTGTATTCTCTTGTTTTCCTTTGATTATCAAGGTTTTGTTGCCCATTTGGTGCTGTGTATGCCTAAGTCCTTGATAATCATAGAGTATATATAAACTGTATTGGGAAGTAAGTGAGCGGGTCTATAAATTTAGTAGAATGAATTGAGAATGCCACAAATAGCATTATATGGATTTCATTTTAAATGCCTGATTATGAAGGACAAAATCCTACCACATTTGAAAACGATCATTCACCTATAGCAAGAGCATAAGTAGCGAAACACCAATTTGTCATATGCATGCCCCATGCATATTATATACAATAAGAACATGATTATGGAAAGGCTTATAGTATCATAAATCTATTTTTAGTCGTATGACTAAAACTGATATTTTGGTAATAGGTAGTGGTCCGGCAGGGAGCAAGGTAGCCTACGGTTGCGCGGAGAAAAATAAAAAAGTAACTATGGTGGATACTCATTTCGGTGGTACTTGTGCTCTAAAAGGTTGTACGCCAAAAAAGGCTATGGAGGCAGTCACGAGTTCGTTTTGGAGCGCAAAATCTAAGCAGCAAGCTGGTTATCCCATTATCGATGAGTGGGTCGATTGGCATAAATTGAGAGCGCACGTTGGCAAATTTACCGCTATGGTTCCTGCTAAAACGAAAGAAAATGCCAAAGAGGCGGGCATTGAAGTTGTGGAGGGAGAAGCACGTTTTGTATCCAAAAATGTTATATCCATTGGCAACCAAGAAATAGAAGCGAAGAAGATAATTATTGCTACAGGCGCCAGACCCAGACCGCTTAATATGAAGGGTGAAGAGCACCTGATTACCAGTGCAGCATTTTTTGAATTGGACGATTTACCACAACGTATAAATATTATTGGTGGTGGTTATATTGGGTTTGAGTTGGCACATATTCTGTCAGCCTGTGGTCGTGAGGTTACTATTTTTTCGAGTGAAGAGATGCCCCTGTCCGTTTTTGATAAAGAGTTAGTCGAAGAGGTAATCCACGCAACTTTAGAAAAAGGAATTCAACTAAAATTGGGCTATTCAGCCACTAAGATAGAGAAAAATAAAAAGGAGTTTATAGTACATAGTACTACAAAGCAAGACGAAAATTTTATTACCAAATGTGATGCCGTATTGCATGCCGCAGGACGTGTGCCCAATGTGAAGCGTTTAGGCTTAGAGCAAATTGGGTTGGCCTTAAACGACAAGCAGGGGATAGCGGTCAATAATTTTTTAGAAACCGAAACCTACGATCATATTTATGCTTTGGGTGACGTAACGGGTCATTTACCCTTTACAGAAATAGCAAGTTATGAGGGTGACATTGTATTACACAATTTGTTTGAAGAAAGAAGAAAAGGTGTGGACTATTCAGGTGTACCGTTTGGTACATTCACTTATCCGCAATTAGCCAAGGTGGGTGCTTCGCCCAGTGAGTTAGAAGAAAAAGGCGTACAGTTTGAAGTAAAAACAAAAGATTATTCGCACTCTTTTATAGAGCGAACCAGTTTGAACGAGCAGGCGCGTTACCAAGTTATAGTAAGCAAAAACAACGATAAAATTTTGGGTGGTAGCATAGTATCCACTCGTGCGAATGAACAAATTAACTTAATCAGCTTAGCTATTCAGCAAAACATGACCACAAAGCAATTTTCTGATTTGCTACTATTGTACCCCACAGCGGGGCATGAGGTAAAAAGTTTTTTTTAGATAAGCCAAGTTGTTATTTTATCTTTAGTATTTAAGGAAGAACGTTCGAAAAAGAATTATACCAAGGATTATAAACCTAGCTGTGTAATAAGAGTTGTATATTCCATCCGTTCCTATAAAAAAAACATATGAAAGCAAGCGATTTATTTATAAAAGCATTAGAAAAGGAGGGCGTAGAATATATTTTCGCTTTGCCTGGAGAGGAGAATTTAGATTTTCTAAATTCATTAAAAAATTCTAGCATTCAATTAATCTTGACGCGCCACGAACAGGGCGCTGGTTTTATGGCGGCCACTTATGGTCGGCTCACGGGTAAGCCTGGCGTGTGTATGTCTACCTTGGGACCCGGTGCAACCAATATGACCACCTCCACTGCTTTTGCGCAATTGGGTGCCATGCCCATGGTAGTTATCACGGGGCAAAAACCGATTCGCTCTTCTAAGCAAGGACAATTTCAAATACTCGATACTATAGATTTATTTAAACCGCTTACGAAATATACACGTCAAATTGTAGAGGGCAATATGATTCCGTCCATGGTTCGAGAAGCCTTTCGTTTGGCTACCGAAGAACGGCCAGGTGCGGTGCATTTAGAACTGCCAGAGGATATTGCCAAGGAAGATTGTGATGAAATTTTATTTGATGTGGTAGGTGTAAGTCAAGCATACGCTGATGAAGTTGCCATAGCCGAAGCTAAAAAAATGATTGAGGAAGCCACGATGCCTTTGCTATTGATTGGAGCTGGGGCGAACCGCAGAAAGCGTATTTCCAAATCGCTAGCATCCTTTATAGAGCAGACGGGTATTCCATTTTTTAATACTCAAATGGGCAAAGGTGCGGTAGATGAGCGCCATGAAAAATACCTTGGTACGGCTGCATTATCTGCGGATGATTTTTTGCATTGCGCTATCAGTCGGGCAGATTTAATAATTAATGTTGGTCATGATGTCATTGAAAAGCCACCTTTTTTTATGGAAAAAGGAGGGACCAAAGTGATTCATATTAATTTCTTTGCTGCACAGATCGACGAAGTTTATTTTCCGCATGTAAATGTGATTGGCGATATAGCCGCTTCAGTAGAAAAATTAACTAGCGCTATTACAATTCAAAACCATTGGGATTTTTACTACTATAAAAAAATAAAAGAAAAGGTTGAAATGCACCTGAGCAAATATTCAAAAGATAATCGTTTCCCAGTTTTGCCACAGCGATTGGTTCACATTATAAGAGAGCAACTGCCCGACGATGGTATCGTTACCTTGGATAATGGAATTTACAAACTTTGGTTTGCCCGCAATTATAAATGCTATGAACCCAATACGCTCTTGTTAGATAATGCACTAGCGACTATGGGCGCAGGCTTACCCACTGCCATGTGTGCTAAATTAATTCAAGCTGAGAAGAAGGTGCTGGCCGTTTGTGGCGATGGTGGTTTTATGATGAACTCGCAAGAGTTAGAAACGGCGGTACGCTTAGATTTGAATATAGTTGTCATTATTTTAAATGATGAATCGTATGGAATGATAAAATGGAAACAAGAGGATATGGGCTTCGCAGATTATGGTTTGAGTTATAAAAACCCCGATTTTGTGAAGTATGCTGAGAGCTATGGCGCACATGGACACAGACCTACTTCAGATGAAAGTTTGCAAGAGGTGCTTCGAACGTGCTTAGATACAGACGGAGTACACCTTATAGATTTAGCGGTAGACTACTCGCTCAATCATTCCATTTTGAATGTTTTACTAAAAGAGAAAACTTGTATCCTGTAGTAGTATAAAATAGAATTTTACATTTATTCTTGAAAATTGGTGTAGTGTAAAAATTATTTGATTATATAAATGCCTAAGACCAGTGTGCTAAAAGTGACTGATGAAAGTGGACGGCAAACGATTTAAGGTAGGTATACTAGTTGACACTGCTTGAATTGTTGAGAACATAATCGATCGAATAATCTTCTACCTTACTCAGTCTTAGAACGCTTAATCTATTTGAATAAAAAACCCTCTTCGGTTAAGAAGAGGGTTTTCTAATGTCGTTTTTTCGATAAATGTATTCTTATAATTTAATGGTCAAACCAAATTTTCCACCTGAGAAAGCGTTGCCTCCACCAACTTCTAAATTAAGTCCTACTTTATTGCTTACATAATAGCGTCCACCGATTTGTCCGCCCAAACCAAGACCACTTGCTCTGTTCCCAAGGTATCCATTGGGTGAATTCCAAAGATAGAAACCAAGGTTCCCACCTGCATAAAAATCCCATTTACTCGGTATTTTAAGTATTCTATTAAAGTGATAATTAGCGTTTCCAGAGATTCCTATAACGCTATGACGGTATCGGTCTCCGCGCCAGTTTTCATTATAACCTCTAAAGGATGCTTCCGCTCCTAACGTTATATCCGGGTGTGCTCCATAATCAAATCCGGCGTACACTGGGATTCCCCAAGAGGAAAGTCCTACACCTGCGTTAATTTGGGCCCCTCCTTTAGCAAGAGAACCTTGCGCGAAGGAGCTAAATGTTATTGCTGTTAAAACAAGTAATAAAGATATTTTTTTCATGACAATTTAATTTAAAGCAAAAGTAGATTTCCAACTTTTTTAGTTCTTACACTATTAAAAACGATTGTTTTAAAATTTAAAAGTTGAGTTGATAACTTCCTACCGATCTTTCTTTATCAAATAAATACCCGCTAAAATCAAAAGAATAAAACTCACGGACCAGTTAATGGGTTCATTATAAACAATACCCCAGCTAATCGCTACAAAAGGAATTAGGTAAGTAACCGAAGATGCGAAAGTGGCGCTCGTTTGTTTGATAAGTTTATTAAAAAGTATGAGTGCAATAGCGGTTCCGCCAATGGCTAGTAACGCGGTATAGCCTATGGCAGGATAAAAAGTATTGTCGATAATTTTTGAACTAAAGTCTGTACAGCTTAAAACAATTGCCGAGGGAATCAGCATATATACTAATGAGACCGCCGTTAGTTGTATAGAGGGAACATGTTCTAGTTTTTCTTTTATAATATTTAAACTTAGTGCGTAACACATGCTAGCCAATATTACCATCAGCACCGCACTATAATCTACCGTACTGGATTTGTGGCTCGATTGACTAAAATAGATTAATAATAACGTGCCCATAAAGCCAATGAGTATTCCAATGAGTCCTTTTGTTTTTACTTTTTTGCTAAACAGTACTACCGATACAATCAAAGAAAATATAGGCACTAAAGAGTTCAGCATGCCGGCTTGTGAGCTAGATATGGTTTGCTCGGCATAAGTAAATAAAAAAGCAGGTAAGAAATTTCCTAAGAGACCGACTAATAGGAGCCAAATCCAGTCCTTGGAAAAGAATATTTTGCGTGATTTGTATACAAAAGGAAGCATAAAGAGTGCGGCAAGCACCATGCGTACCGCGCCAACTTCACTGGCTGAAAGTAGGGTGGGCGCATTGCTACTATCGAACATAGCACGATTCATAAGTATAAAAGAGCTCCCCCAAATAAATGCGAGTATCATTAGGAGCAACCAGTTTTCTAATTTTTTATTCATGCTTAAAATAAGGATAGCCCGATGCCGGTCGGGAGCGCAAATGTAGCTTATCGAATTTGGTTAAAGCTATGCACTAGGAATGTGTTTTTTTTAGCTGGCTTTCCTAATTATGAAAGCAGGTTCGGTTAAAATCAATTTTTTTTGATGAAGGAATTAAAACGCTAAACGTTTGCGCTTAATAATTTGAGGCATCGCCACTAAAAATAAAAATGCAATGCCCGCCATGGCCGCATACTTTATAAGAGCGATATCTCCATTTTCTACTATCACACCAATCAAAGCCCAAATTACCACCAAGGCTATGGTCATGCCCTTATTCAAGGCCATTAAGATTCCCACAAGTACGAGTGCTCCAATAACTACAACGGTCACCAAAGTTTGCGTTTCTATGGATAGAATAAGTCCCGCATCGGCTAGCATGAGCGCTGTAGAAACAGCGGTGGCTGCACAGATCCAACCGAGATACATTTGCGCAGGTAAATAATACCAATGCGTATTTTTATTTTTTTCTAAAAGAATTTGCTTGCGTAAGGAAACGAACAACCAAATGAGCGCTACTAAATGCCAAATTATATTGATGAAACCGAACCATTGTATATCAGTATAACTAATTGGTACAAAAGCTATGGAAGCAAGTCCTGCTAAAATACCTGCTTTGGTAGCAGAGGAGAGGTGTGGACTTTCAACCCGCTCGCTTTTCAGTTGGAACCAACTATAAATAAGCATACCCAAAAAAATGGGGCCCCAAATAGCAAAAGCATAGCCCGCTGGCTGAATCAGTACGGGTAGGTCGTCATCAAAAGGTGATGGAAAGAAAAAATTGACTCCAAAATTTACAAGCGGTACGAGAATAAAAATAAGTAGCTGAATTTTTCTGAGATTCATAATTGTATTCAATTTTTTAAAAGAAATTTATTCCTATTAGAACAATTCTTTGCTTAGCTGTAAATCTAAGGCTTAATCGTCAGAACGTTCCACCTCGCTCTCGAGCTTGAGCACTTTGCCTCCGTTCTCTTGCTTGATAAGTAAAGCTTTGTCGTCATCTGACCCATTGCGTGTTACTTCGTTACCATTAATGGTACGGGTTACGCTCTCGGTAAACGTCTCACTTACTTTACCCTCGGCCTCACCTTGTCCCCATTTCCATTTTACATTTGTTCCTTGTCTAATCATGATTCAAAACTAGTAAAAGAGATTTTTTCAGTATTATAATTTTGAAACTTTGGTTTATACAATTTTAGCAGAAATAGGATATAGTTTAAATGATTTTTAAAATACATTCTTCTACAGCATTATGCTCAAAGGAATAAATGCTTTCTTCATCAGTTTCAATAAGTGGTAATTTCTCATCTATGATGGCCTGCATAATTTTAGGATGCACATAATAATCTTGTGTCACTTTTTTAGTGTTGCCAAGTTCTTTAGCTACTTCTTTTAATAAAAGCGTGCTGAGTTTACTTCTCCGTTTTTCTTTTTTCACTTCCTGTGCATACGGGTATAATTCCACAGCATAGCGCGTGCCGACCCATGTTCTAAAATCTTTGCTACTAAAATTATGCCCCATGAGGTTATGAATAAAATCATTTACATCAGAGCTATCAATATTATGAAACCTTCCCTTTTCTTTATATCTAAAAATTTCATAGCCTGGTTTTTCTGCACAGGTCTCAATCCATTGTACGAGGTCTTCATCGTTAATTCGCACGTGACGCTCCTTGCTATGTTTGCCGATATATTCTAATTGCAAGTCGTCTTCGCCTAGTATGTCTAAGTGCTTTCTACGTAAAGTAGTTAAACCATACGTTTCATTGCGAGCAGTATATTGTTGATTGCCGATACGCATGCCGCAGTGATCTAAAATTAAAATGACTAGTGATAATACTTTTTCGCGCGTCCACTTTTTTTCTTGCATTTTACTCAAACAATATTGCCGGGTTGCAGGTAAGGCCTGGCCAAACGTTTTTAGTTTTTTAAATTTCTTTTGCTGTTGTTGTCGGGTCCATTCTTCATTATAAATGTATTGTCGGCGACCTTTGGCATCTATTCCATAAGCCAACAAATGAACGTCAGGATCTTTACTAATTTTTACTGCTTGCCACATAGGTGGGATAGCCATTTTCTTGATACGAGATATTAATTGCTTTTCGCGGATTTTTAGCCCCTCGATTGTATCAATATATTGAAAACCGCGGCCATATTTCTTTCGAAGTATGGAATAGATAATAGAATTGTCGGCGGTTACATGACGCATAGTAAATTGTGAGACTCAAAATTATGTAAATTTCAAAGCTTGGGTATTATGTATTTATTGTGGAATATTATAGAATTACGGAAGATTTAAATTCTATTTGCCAACCATTTTGTTCTTATATATCCAATCTTTTCAATTAAATATTTAAACAATAATTAGTAATTATACTACAATTGATAAGCGCTTAGGATTTACTTTTACGGCGGACAATTAATAACGACTATGACAATACAGATAAATACAGGAGAAAACCTAGAGAACAATGCGCGAACCAAAGAATACTATAGCGATTTAGTGAATGAGAACTTAGATCGATTTACAGAATACTTAACCCGCGTGGAAGTGCACATGGCGGATGTAAATGCAGGTAAGAGTGGCCCAGCAGATAAAAAATGTACTATAGAAGCACGGATGAGTGGGCGCGACCCTATAGCCGTAACAGCCCAAGATGAGAAGGTAGAAAAAGCTTTTAACGCAGCACTCGGAAAGGTTAAGGCATCTATGACAACGATTGTAGGTAAGATGCAAGAGAAGCGATAAACGTTTCTTTATACAAAATTCGAAATCCTCCCTGTCTATCGCCACATTGGCAAAAGACAGGGAGTTTTTTTTTAAGCATCCAGTTTTTCTAAAAATGTCTGTGCATTTTTCAAATGCGCTTCTTTTTTCTGAATATCCATTTTTTCAAATAAGCGTACCATCATACTCATGCGCGGATTACTGAGAAAGAAATCTTTTTGCTTGTCAATAAAATTCCAATATAGTCCATCCCAAATTGGCTGCCAATCGCCTTTGGGGTAGTCGCTCATTTTTTTTATATAATTAGAACCGCCGATGTATGGCTTGGTAGCAAAGAAACCGCCGTCGCTAAATTGACTCATTCCATACACATTGGGTACCATGACCCAATCGTAAGCGTCAATGAATAATTCCATAAACCAACGATATACTTCCTTCGGATCAAACTCACAAAGCAACATAAAATTTCCCAGAATCATGAGGCGTTCTATATGGTGACAATAGCCTGTTTTTAAAACTTTCTTAATGGTATCGTCTACAGGAACAATGCTGGTTGTTCCATCATAAAAAGAAGCAGGAATCTTGCGTTTAAAATTCCAAAAGTTGCTTATGCGTGATGCCACACCTTTGCACTCATACATTCCTCTAATAAACTCACGCCAACCAATAATTTGTCTTACAAAACCCTCGGTGGAGTTAATAGGTATTTGTTCTTTTCTAGCAAATGCCAATGCGGCGTTCAACACTTCCTGCGGGCTAATCAATCCCACATTCACCATGGGTGTGAGCACACTATGATGCAATATATTTTCATTTTGAACTATGGAATCTTCATAATCACCAAACTCATGAAAACGATATTCCAGAAATTGTTGGAACCATTTTTTTGTGCTTTTATAATTTGTGGGATAAAGAGGAGCATCGCTTAGCTCGCCTATATTATCAGCGAAATTTTTAGTTACATAAACTTGTGCCTCTCTCCAATGGTCATCAGATTTAGGAAAATGTACGGCTGGTGGTGTTTTCTTTTTCGGATATTTTTTTCTATTGTCAATGTCGTAGGTCCATTTGCCACCCGCAGGTTCGCCGTTTTCTTCTAAGAGTATATTACTCTTTTTACGTTCTTGTTTGTACCAAGTCGTTTGAAAAAATGATTTTTTATCTTCTCTGAAAAAAGTGGAAAGTTCCTCGCGCGTATTTAAGAAAAGAGGGTTTTCATATTCCTTGATTTCAATATTAGCGCCGTGTACAGCTTCCTTGATTCTCAGCTCAAGCCAATAGTCTGTAGGGTTGATAATATGAATTTCAGTAGGCGATTCTTTTTTTAAAATGTACGGTAGCAAATCTCGAACATCGCTCTTTTTATCGGAAGATTCTATGTACACAACTTCCACAGACTGACTGTTTGCATGCTGCTCAAACGCTTTCATGCTCGCTCTATGAAAAGCAATTTTTTGTTTATGAAAATTATATTGTTTGAAATAGAGATATTCTTCTACAAGATAAATCTTATCACACGCTTTATAAAGTGCGTGCGTTTTAAATAATTGATGCGGGAATAAAACGCCAATCTTCGACATTATATTATTTAAAGTTTAGGAAGTAAAAGGCGTATCAAAACGTTCGAAATGACAAGTGTAACCGTTCGGTCTTAGTTGCAAATAATCTTGATGCTCAGGTTCTGCCGGCCAAAAAGTAGAGTAGGGTTCTAAGGTTGTAGCTACTTTATTGGGCCAACGCTTAGAATTATTTACTATTTCAATAAATTCTTCGCTACGTTTTTTTTCTTCATCGTTCTGATAAAAAATAGCCGAGCGATAACTTGAACCAATATCATTACCTTGTCGGTCCACTGTACTTGGGTCATGAATACGAAAGAAGTAATCTAAAATTTCAGTAAAACTAGTTACGTCTGCATCGTAGGTTAGCTCAATTCCCTCAGCATGACCTGCATGGTTTTTATAAGTCGGGTTATCGTTTTGTCCGCCAATATAGCCGACTTCTGTATCTAAAATTCCAGGTCGTGTTCTGAAGAGTTCTTCCATGCCCCAGAAGCAACCGCCTGCTATGTATGCTTTTATCTTATTCATTATATTGTCTTTTTTTCTGCAAATTTAATTTCTTTCCTTGGGTTCTTCTTTTTTCTTGAATAAAAAGAAGCAAAAATTCAAGACTGGGAAGAAATAGCTAAAAATTTGCTGCTTCGACTAAAACAATTCAGACTCGCGCATGCAGTATGTATTATCTTGAAAGTTGCTAGGCGCTCAAACAGTGAATTGTTTTTTAACGCCGAATTGCTAAATTTTCTTAACGCTATTTCTTCCAAGGTCGAAGAGTTTAACTTTGAAATGACTGCCTACGAACTACAACTCAACATAGAGCACCCAACTTTGTTGCGCGCCCAGTCGGGTCGTTTGGCAAACCATTTTTCATTTTCTGTTTGCTCGTCGTATGGTTTTTTTAGTAATTGGTAAAGTTCGTCAATTAACTTGTAATCGCCTTTATCTGCTTCGTCAATGGCAAGTTGTGCCATATAGTTTCTTAATACATATTTTGGATTTACGCTATTCATTTTTTTTGCTCGCTCTTCGTTTGTTGCGTTTTCACTTTTCAATCTTTTCAAATAGTTTTTAAACCATGCGTGCCAATTTTCTTTTACTTCGCTTTCAAAATCACTAGGCGTGTAAAAAGCTACTTTTATCTTTTCAATAGCTTCGGCCACGCTGTCTTCTTTCTTCACCATGGCTAAATTTCTAAAGAAGATAGTCATGTCAGTTTCTATCGCTCGTAAGTTTTTTTGCAGTGCTAAGATTAGCTTACTGTCGCCTTCTTTGTGCGTAGCAATTCCCAATTTGTCCAGCATCATAAAATGATATTTTTTGGCGAAGCCTTGATTAAAACTATCTAGAATTTCTTCCATGGCTTCTGTTTCTTCTATTAACGGATAGAGCGCATTCCCTAGCTGTACTAAGTTCCATAGAGCAATGCTCGGTTGGTTTCCAAAGCGATATCGTTTACCTGCAGTATCAGTAGTATTGGGCGTCCAATCTGGGTCATAACCCTCTAGCCAGCCATACGGTCCGTAATCGATCGTTAAGCCAAGGATAGACATATTATCTGTATTCATAACGCCATGTACAAAGCCGACGCGCTGCCAGTGAATAATCATATCCAAGGTATTGTCCAACACTTCTTTATAAAATTGGATATAGGCATTTTTATCATTGCCTTTAATATGTGGGTAGAAATATTTGATGGTATAATCAACGAGCGCTTTTAGATTTTTAGTATCCTTACGAGCCATAAATATTTGAAAATTACCAAAACGAATAAAACTAGGAGCGACCCTACAAACCACTGCACTTTTTTCTAAAGCAGGGTTTCCGTTATATAATATATCTCGCATAACCTCATCGCCCGTAAGTGCCAAAGATAAGGAGCGGGTCGTTGGAACGCCTAAGTGATACATTGCTTCACTACACAAATGCTCTCGAATTGAAGATCGTAAAACCGCCATGCCATCTGCTGTACGAGAATAAGGCGTTTCTCCTGCACCTTTTAATTGAAGTGCCCGACGCTCGTTATTATGTACAACTTCCATTAAATTAATAGCACGACCGTCACCGAGCTGCCCCGCCCAATTGCCAAACTGATGACCTGCATAACACATAGAGTAAGGCGTTGTGTTTGGATATACTTCTGCGCCGGTAAAAATGTTCTTAAAGAAATCTCCTTGGCTTTCTTCTTTGCTAATGCCAAGCTCTTGCAACATTTCTTCTGAGGTATGCAAAATTTTTGGCGCACTCGGTTTACGAGGTGTGACATAGGAAAATGCCGCATCTTCTACTTGTCTACGTGTATTTTCCTTTATCGGATCGGCAGCTAATTCTTTATTGAATGTGTTATGTATGTTTAACTTCATGAATCTATAAGTTCTGTTTCAATTTGAACCGTGTTGAGTAAGGTTTTATGTACCGGACATTTTGATGCAATTTCTTTCAATCGTTGTCGTTGCTTGTCATCTAGATTACCTTCAAATTTCAATTTCTTTTCAATATGATCAAGGTAAACATTGTCAGCGGCATCTTGTTTGTGTTTTTTGCTATGGGATAAATAAACATAGACTTCTTTCAAATCCCATTTCTTTCTTGCGGCATACATTTTTAATGTCATAGCCGTACAGGCTGCCAATCCTGCATTAAGTAATTCGTAGGGAGATGGCCCCAAATTGTCGCCGCCAACACTTGCAGGCTCATCTGCTAGTAGATTGTGTGTTTTGGTTTGGATGTTGGTTGTAAAATTATCTTCTACCAAATCCAAGTGGCCAACGAGCTGCTCGCCTTTGGTATCTAGTTCTATTTCTTCAGGTTTAGAAAAGTAGCGTTGCACCCAAGCACCAATTACATTGCCCGCGTATTGACTATCCGCTGCATTAGATAATAAATGGTCGGCACTGTCTAATGATACGAAGCTCTTCGGATGAAAAGCTTGTGTATAGAGCTCTTCTGCATTTTTAATACTTACGATTTTATCATAAGGCGCATGCAAAATTAGTATTGGTTTCTTTAAATTTTTTAAAATTTCAGGTACGTCAATAGACTTAAAGTTTTCTACGAAATTTTGATTGATATCAAAGTCACGTCCGCCAATTTCTACAGTTGTTTTTCCGGGACTATCATCTGCATCAACTTGAGGCTCAAAATGTTGTGTAGTATGCTTTGGAGAAGAGGGTGCGCCAATGGTTGCTACCGCTTTTATATTGTCAAGATGAGCCGCGGCTACAATCGCCGCCGCACCGCCGAGTGAATGGCCTACGAGCAAAATAGGAGCCTCGAAATGTTCTGTTATATAATCATTCACGTCCTCGAGGTCGCTCACATTTGCCGCGAAGTGACTATCAGCAAACTCGCCCTCACTTTTCCCCAAACCTGTAAAATCAAAACGCACGACAGCGAAGCCTTTTTGAGTAAGACTCAGGCTAATGTTCCGCACAGCATTTAAATTGCTGTTGCACGTAAAACAATGGGCGAATATGGCGCACCCAATTGGTTTTTTATCGATAGGCATATCAATACTTGTATTGAGTTGCAGACCCTTTCTGTTTTTTATTTTTAGCCTCTGATTCTTCATGATTTCCGTTTTAAACTGAGGTGTGATTTGTTGGTTTCATGCAAAGCGGTCAATTACTTAATTACTAAGAATTCTTTTTACAGCAACCAATTTTTGTGCAAATACTGTTTGGTACTCTTTACTAGTAATACCTTTTTTAGCATCAAAATTATCGTAAAATTCGGGCAAGGAAAATGTTTCGATAATTTTACCACCATTAAATTCAAACCTATTTTTTGCAATGCCAAGAACTGTAGTGGCTCCTCGTTCACCAGGACTCGTACTCATTAAAAAAATTGGTTTCTCATGAAAAACTGATTTGTCTTTAATTCTTGATGCCCAATCAAAAATGTTTTTGAATGCGCTGCTATACGCACCGTTGTGTTCGGCAAGTGATAATAGAATTAAATCACAGCTTGCTAGTTTTTCTGAGAATATGTTAATTTTATCTGGCACACCAAATTCATTTTCTTTATCAATGCTATAAATGGGCACTTCAAAATCATTTAAGTCTAAAATTTCTACGGTTGCTTCAAATTGAGAAGATGCCCATGTTACTAGTTTTTTATTGATAGATTCTTTGCTACTACTGCCAGCGAATGCGATTATATTCATAGACATTCAAAGTAAACCCTAAAAGAGCATTTCTAAAAATGAAATAATACATTTGCGCCATGGCTTTGCAAAAAGTATTGGAAGATAGAAGTAACAATGAGTGCGAATTTTGTAATAAAAAGGATACTCCGCTTCAGGGGTATGCCATTCCGCCAAAGGGAGATGATAGTCCTGATAATCAAATTGTTCTTTGCGAAACTTGTTTAGGTAAAATTAAATCATCTGATTTTTCAGAAGCTAACTACTGGCGTTTTACTACCGGTAGTATCTGGAGTGAAGTGCCAGCAGTGCAAAGCATGTCTTACAAGGTGCTAACGAAATTGAAAGACGCGGATTGGGCTGCGGAAACATTAGAAAGTGTTTTTTTAGAAGAAAATATTATTGAGTGGGCCAAAGCAGAAGATGAACTAGCGCAAGAACCGCATAAGGATTGTTTTGGTGCCTTATTAACTCACGGAGACAATGTGGTGCTCACGCAAAATTTAAATGTAAAAGGAACCAGTTTTACTGCCCAGAAAGGAACGGTAGTAAAAAATATTCGTTTGTTACAGGATGACCCAACACATATTGAAGGTAAAGTGAATGGTACTTCTATTTACATATTGACCCAGTATTTGAAGAAAGGAAGCTAGTTTAAATAGCTTCTTTTTTTTACATTTGGATGAAATCAAACCTTTATGAAAACCGAACATTTTATCTACTGGTGGAATCTTGAAAATCTTTTTGATGTAGCCAATTCTAAAGAACGTCCTGAATGGCTGCAAAAGAAAATCAAAAGAGAGTTGAAAGGGTGGACGTCTTCAGTGTTAGATAAAAAAATAGCCAACATCGCATCCATCCTTGAAAAATTAAATGGAGGTAAGGGGCCAGATATTTTAGGGGTTTGTGAAATTGAGAACGAAGCGGTCGTGCAACGTCTTATGGATAAGGTGGGTAAGGTGTTGAATCGGACCTATAAAGTATTGCATCATAGTTCTAATGATAAACGAGGAATCGATATCGCTATTATTTATGACATTAAAAAGTATACGGATGACGGTCATATTTTCACATTAGAAGTAATGAAGCGAAACGCAACTCGTAATTTATTTCAAGTAAATTTGACAACGATAGCAGGCAACGAGCTAATTTTAATTGGTAATCACTGGCCTTCACGATTGGGTGGACAATATGAGTCAGAGCCCTATAGAATGATGGTTGGTGAGATTTTAAGTTATTGGATCGAGCGGATTCATGATATTAAATGGGAACAGAACAGCGTAAAGAATCCTGCTATAATCGTAATGGGTGATTTTAACGATGAGCCGCACGATCGGTCGCTAACAGAATATTTGCGCAGCTCGCCGAATATAGAAAAAGTTAAAAACTCTACCAGTCACATATTGTATAATTTGATGTATCAATTTCTCGGAGGCAAATTTGGCACACATGTCTACGGAAATGAAATTGGATTGCTCGATCAATTCATTGTTTCAAAATCTTTGATTGTGAATTCATCTAACTATCCATTTCAAGTTAAAGGTACCGAGATAATTCATTATCCAGAAATGGTAAAAGGAGATTACAATACGCCCATTCGTTTTTCAAGGCCCAGCAGGCGAGATTACAATCCTAAAGGGTTCAGTGATCATCTGCCAATTAAATTAGTACTGGAAGAATAATGTAAAGTCTGTAATTTTAATTCTTATGAATCTTTCTAAAGCGGCTAACGTATCTATTATTTTGTTTTTTACAGGTGTGGTGCTTATTTATGGGCAAGCATTTTTGATTCCGTTCGTTCTCTCCGTTTTTATATGGTTCATTATCCGAGAGATTAAAAAGTTTTTCCGCCGTAGTAAATACTTCAGATTGTTTTTGCCCAATTGGCTTGAGAACCTAATCGCATCCATGTTCCTCTTTGCTTTCATTAGTTTTTTTGTAAGTATGTTGGCCTCAAATATTGAATCGCTCTCTGCTAATCTTGATTCCTATCAAACCAACCTCACGAACATAGCTGATAAATTGAATGTTTTTTTTAACATCAATATCATGAAGCAAATTAATGATATAAGTGGTGGGATAAAATTTACGGATATATTGTCCTCAACCATTAATGCAGTCAGTGGATTGCTCGGAAATGTATTTATTATTATCATCTACGTATTGTTTTTATTCTTAGAAGAATTAGGGTTTCAAGATAAGCTCAAGGCTGTATTTGCTCATTCTCAAAATGGGCGTTCTGTTTTTTCTATTATTGACAAAATCGATCACTCGATAGGACAATATTTGGTTTTGAAAACAATTGTTAGCTTGCTAACCGGCGTATTGAGTTTTGTGGCCATGAAAATTATTGGAGTAGATGCAGCTGTATTTTGGGCGTTCCTAATTTTTATAATGAATTTTATTCCTAATATTGGATCTTTGATTGCCACTTTATTTCCAGCCATATTTGCCTTATTGCAATTTGGAGAATTTGGTCCAGCTATTTGGGTTTTAGTAATAGTTGCTGCGGTTCAATTACTAGTCGGCAATATAGTGGAACCTAAAATTATGGGAAATTCACTAAATCTTAGTTCGCTTGTTGTGATTCTTGCACTATCTCTCTGGGGGGCTTTGTGGGGAATAACAGGCATGGTTTTAAGTGTTCCCATCACTGTAGTCATGTTAATTGTTTTTTCTGAATTTACGATTACTAAGCCAATTGCTATATTGTTATCAGAGAAAGGAAAAATTGACTAACTATCTAAGAAGTATTATTGAAAATATAAAGGAGTAGTAATCTAGTTTAATGTTTAAGGCCTGACTGTAATTTTCGCTAAGGTATGCGTCTAATAACTATATTGTATTTATTATGAAAACCAGAAGTGTGAAACAAGTTGTACCTGCTCAACGAGTTAATATGGGTGGTCATTTAATCGATCAACCTTTGCCGGTCCAAAGCGTGGCTTCAGTCGATCCCTTTTTATTAATTCATCATTGGAAAAGTGAACTTCCTGGCGGGCAACGCGTGCAAGAAGTAGGCGTTGGTCCACATCCACACCGTGGTTTTTCGCCGGTAACTTTTATTTTTAAAGGAAGAATTGAACACCGAGATTCATTGGGAAATCAAGCAACGGTAGAAGCCGGCGGAACCCAATGGATGTTCGCTGGGCGCGGGATTACTCATAGCGAACGTTTTGGCAAAGAGCTGGCAGAGCAAGGAGGTGAGTTAGAGTTTATCCAGTTTTGGGTGAATGCTCCCGCTAAAAATAAAATGGATGCACCCTTTTATCAGCCAATATCCCAAGAGGAAACGCCCCTTGTAGAAACAGAAGACTCTAAACTTTGGATTGTGAGTGGGGAATACAATGGAGTAAAAGGAATAGCACCTTCAAATTCTCCGCAGTTGCTCTTGCGGGGTGAACTCAGAGCAGGAGGAAATCTTTTACTAGATATACCTAACGATTTTAATGCGTTGATTTATTTACTGAATGGTGAAATAAGCATAGGAGATCAGCATATTCAGCAAAAGGATATGGTCATTTTTAATAATGACGGACAGGGCTTAGGATTTATGGCCACTAAGGCTACTCGATTTATTGTTCTTTCTGGTGAACCATTAAATGAAAAAGTTGAATCGTACGGTCCATTTGTAATGAATCATCAGTCTGAAATCGTGACAGCACTGAAAGACTCTCAAATGGGTAAGATGGGGGTACTTATCGAAGAGTTTGATTAACTTTGCCACATGAGTAACGAAAATCAAAATACAGCGGCATCCGACAAAATAAAAGTAGACATTATGAAAAATGGTCCTGCTATAGTACAAGGCACTACAGAGATTACGCACGCCGACGGAACAAAAGAGGTGAAAGAAAATCGTATGGCGATTTGTCGTTGCGGGGCTTCTAGTAACAAACCGTTCTGCGATGGACAGCATGGTAAAGTAGGTTTTGAGGGATAAACGTAGACTGTAATCAAGCGCATGCTTGACTATATTTTATTGCGTACTATTGCAATCAGAATGGGCTGTGAAATTCTTTAAAGAATCAATTAAAAGTATGAAGACTAGTGGTAGTATTACCCCTAGTAGTAAATATCTAGTGCAGAAATGCTTAGATAAGGTTGACTTTGATCAGGCCAAAGTACTATTAGAATTTGGTGTAGGCGACGGAGTGATTACGGAAGAGATTTTGGGAAAAGTAAATTCTGCTTGTCGTGTAATAGCGATTGAAATTAATGAAAATTTATTTACTTATTCTAAAAAGAAATTTGCAGATGCTGAAAATTTATCATTGCACCTAGCCTCTGCATTAGATTTTGATCAAGTGCTCAAAAAAGAAGGAATTGAGAAAGTAGATTATGTAATTTCAAGTTTGCCATTATCACTATTTAGTCAAGAAGAAATTGATGATTTATTTGAAAAAATACCCTGTCATTTGTCAGACGAGGGGGCCTTTGTTCAGTATCAATATTCAATTGGTAAGTATGGCTACCTTAAAAAAGTATTTGACAAAGTGAGCGTTGACTTTACAATTCGGAATGCGCCACCGGCTTTAATTTTTACTTGTATGAATTTACCAATTGGATAGGCGGTATTTTTTTATATTGTAAAAGAATCTTTATCCTTTTGAAACGGTAATTTCTCACGAATGGTTTTCACAGTTTTACTATCAAGTGTTATTGTAAAAGTATCTTCTAAATTTTCTTTTTGATAAATTGATTCCCCTAGAGGGTCATATATCGCGGAACCGCCCTTATGTTCTATTCCTGTGCCGTCTTCCCCAATTCGATTCACGCCAATAATATAACACTGGTTTTCTATAGCCCGTGCTCTCAGTAAGGTATTCCAAGCTAGGCATCTTTTTTGTGGCCAATTGGCTACATAGACTATTGCATCGTATTCATCTTCGTTTTGCTGACGAGAGTAAACAGGGAAGCGCAAATCATAACAGATTTGTAGCAGGATGCGCCAACCGTTGACACAAACGATTACCCGTCGCTGTCCAGCCGAAAATTCATCCAGCTCGCCTCCTAATGAAAAACGATGTCGTTTATCATAATACTGAACTTCTCCAGATGGCAAAACCCAAAGAAAGCGGTTATAATTTTTTTTATCTTCTTGGATCATAATACTACCGGCTAGTATTATGTTTTCTTTGGTAGCTAATTGCTTCATCCATGCCACAGTGGGACCATCCATGCTTTCTGCCAATCGGTTTGGGTTCATTGAGAAACCAGTATTAAATGTTTCAGGTAAAATAACTACTTGCTTTTTATCTGCAATAGAGGAAATTTTTTCTTGAAACATAGTTCGGTTTTTTTCTTTGTCCTCCCAGTATAAATTTGATTGTATTAGTGTAAAAGTTAGTTTTGACATAGCTTATATTTTTTGAAGTAACGGGTTGATTTCGGCATAGGTGTAACCCTTTTGCACAAGATAGGCTTTCATTTTTGCCATTCGGCTAAATTTATTCTTATCTGATTGTATCGAAGCTAATTTCTTATCGAAATGTTTTTTTAAATTTTTTAGATATTGATCTTCATCAATTTCTTCTAATCCTTTTTTGATACAGTAGGCCGATATACATTGTTTTTTAAGTCCTTGAATAATTTTTTGACGTCCCCATTCTTTGACTCTGAATTTTCCACCGGCATAGGCACGCGCATAGCGTTCTTCATTAAGATAATTTTCTTGAATTAAAATAGAAATTAACTCTTCACTATCTTCTCTACTTATTCCGCCCAATTCATAGAGCTTTTTCTTTACCTCATTGTGACTACGCTCTTGGTAAGCGCAGTAGTATTTGATTTGTTCTTCAATGGTTTTGTTGCTCATTTATTATTACCTACAAAAGTAGCGATTGAATTAAATTAAATGATACAATCGGTGATGAACCCAGTAGTCTTAGTATTTACGAATTGTCAATGAACTACTTCAAGCGGAACAAATTTAGCTGGCCGTGCTATGTGACTAGCCAATAGCTAGCGCACAATCTTCAGCTTCGCATAGTTCAGCATAATTTTTTTATTCCCCAATCCTCCGAAACTAATAGTTGCGATACGATTGGCTTGTGGTCCTTCTAAATTTTCAATAGTTCCAATTCCAAATCGTTGGTGCTTAACTTTCATGCCCTGTTCCATTTCGCTTGGGTTATCCGGCTTAAAACTTGGGTCACTTGGTGTTTTTCGAACAAGGTTCGGATTGCTTGTTTTTTTCTGACTCACAAAAGTTGTCATTCTATGCCGTTCCCCGGCTTGCGCTTTGTTCCTAGCTTTTTTAGCCTTGCTTACATCTACATAAGCTTCAGGTAATTCTTCTAAAAACCGACTCGGTTCATTAGAAACTAATTGCCCGAAACGATATCGGTGATTCGCGTAGGTGAGCCAAACATTTTTTTCAGCTCGGGTGATGGCAACATAAAATAATCGACGCTCTTCTTCTAAATCATCTTTGTCATACATGCTCATTTGACTCGGGAAAAGATTTTCCTCTGTACCCACCACAAATACGTTAGGGAACTCTAAACCTTTACTAGCGTGAATGGTCATAAGAGTTACTACGTCTTGGTTCTCGGGGTCATCTTTGTCTGCGTCGGTTAAGAGCGTAATTTGTTGTAAATAACTGCCCAATGATTTGTCTAACAACTCACCTTCATCATCAGGTGTTTCGGTAAATTCTTTAATTGCATTTAAGAGTTCCTGTACATTTTCATAGCGACTCAAATCCTCAACTGTACCATCCTTATACAGTTCTTTTACAATGCCAGTAGCTTTGCCCACTTCTTCCGCCACATCGTAAGCGTTCTTTTTTTCTAGTTGAACTCGAAAAGCTTTTATCATCATTACGAAAGCCTCTACAGAATTTGCTGTACGACCGGTAAAACCAAATTCACGAATCCGTTCCAGAACTTCCCAGAAAGTAATGTCATTTTCGCTAGCTAAGACAGTAATTTTATCAGTGCTTGTTTTGCCGATTCCCCGAGTTGGATAATTGATAATCCGTTTAATACTTTCTTGATCTTGTTCATTGACAATTACTCGGAGGTAGGCTACAAAATCTTTAATTTCTTTACGTTGATAAAAGGAAAGACCACCGTAAATGCGATAGGGTATATTATGCCGCCGTAGGTTTTCCTCAAACGAACGACTCTGCGCATTGGTACGGTATAAAATAGCATAATCTTTGTTGGCAAAGTGGTGGCGAAGTTGCTCTTCTTTTATTGTCTCAGCTACAAACTTTCCCTCATCATTATCTGTAACAGTACAAATGAGTTTTAGTTTGCTACCGTCGCCTTTATCGGTCCAAAGTTCTTTTTTGATTTGCTTAGAGTTGTGTTCTATCACAGCATTGGCAGCCATTAAAATGCTTTTGGTGCTTCTGTAATTTTGTTCTAGTTTGATTGTTTTCACATCTTCATAATCTTTTTGAAACATGAAAATATTCTTTACACTTGCACCACGGAAAGAGTAGATACTTTGGGCATCATCTCCCACTACACATATGTTTTCATGGCGCGCGCCTAATAGCTTGATGATGTGATATTGTGCCGTATTGGTATCTTGATACTCATCAATTAAAATATAACGAAACTTGTGCTGATACTTCGCAAGGGCTTCAGGATTCGTTGTCAGCAAGGTGTACATAAGTACTAGTAAATCATCAAAATCCATTGCACCATTCTTAAAGCACTGTTTACTGTAGTACTCAAAAATTTTACCAATTTGAGGACGTTTTGACTGTAGATCCTCTTTTTGAATATCGCTGTCTGCCTGATAATCCTCAAAGGTATATAAACTGTTTTTTGCTGCAGAAATTCGGTTGTAAACAATATTGGCTTTGTATAATTTATCGTCGAGGTTCATCCCTTTTACGATTCCTTTGATAACGGATTTAGCATCATCGGTATCATAAATCGTAAAATTGCTTGGGTAGCCTAACTGTGGAGCTTCTGATCTGAGAATACGGGCAAAAATGCTATGAAACGTACCAATAAAAAGACTTCGCGCAGAAGCGTTTCCAAGTATTTTTTCAATTCGTTCTTTCATCTCTTTGGCAGCCTTATTAGTAAAGGTTAGCGCCAAAATACGAAACGGGTCTACATCATTATTGATCAAATGCGCAATACGTGTCGTGAGCACTTTTGTTTTTCCACTACCTGCACCCGCTACAATCATAAGTGGCCCTTCGGTATGAAGTACAGCTTCTTTTTGTTGTGGGTTCAATTCTTCGATATAGTCCATCGATTACAAATTTAATAGCTTAGTGGTTCTTAGGTTTTTAATTTGTTCAGTAGTTGTGAACAATGATGGGTTGTTGTCATTCTGTATAGCCATGTGCAGCTGGGCAAGATCACAATCCTTGCTTAGCAAAGTGTGTACAATTTTTTTGACCTAGAATATTGAAATAAATCGGCCCGCCAAGTAGGTGGGTTCAGCGCATAAGTAAGTACAAGATTCAAATTTGGTAATTTGACATTTTCATTTTCAAGCTTTGACATTTTTAAAACTATCTTTGCCCTACCAAAGAGATTATGTTCAGTCAGAAAAAGAAATTAGGAATAGTAGGAGGTGGCCAGTTGGGCAAAATGTTACTTGCCAAAACGAACCAGTGGGATTTATATACCAAAGTGTTAGACCCCAATGCAGAAGCGTCTTCGCATCATACGTGTAGTGAGTTTGTACAGGGCAGTTTGACCGATTTTGATACAGTGTATCAATTTGGTCAAGACTGTGATTTTCTTACTATTGAAATAGAAAATGTAAATACTGACGCTTTACAAAAACTCGAGGACGAGGGTAAAATAGTTCATCCACGACCAAGCGCTATAGCGCTAATAAAAGATAAAGGATTGCAGAAACAATTCTACGCAGAGCACAAATTTCCTACTTCTCCTTTTAAAATTTTTGATGATAAAGCAGATATTCTAAAAGGATGGAGTGATGGAAAAATTAAAATTCCATTTGTGCAAAAAAGTAGAACGGATGGCTATGATGGTAAAGGAGTATATGTAGTACAATCAGAAAGTGATTTGGAACAACTAATGGATGTTCCTTCTATGGTAGAGGAAATGGTTGATATTAAAGAAGAAATTTCAGTAATAGCGGCCCGTAATAGTAATGGAGAAGTGGTTAGTTACCAACCGACGGGCATGATTGTAAATCATGAAGCCAATTTATTGGATGTTTTATTATTCCCAGTACAAATGGATACTTATCTTGAAGATAAAGCTCGAAAAATGGCTGAAGAATTGATTGAGAAAATGGATATCTGTGGTTTGTTGGCCGTTGAGTTTTTCGTTTCTGCCACTGATGATTTAATAATTAATGAAGTAGCTCCTAGGCCTCATAATTCAGGACATCAAACGATAGAGTCATGCAATACAAGTCAGTATGAGCAGCATTTGCGTGGGGTATTGAATTTGCCGCTTGGGCCAACAACCGTTCACTTACCTTCTGCTATGGTCAATTTGTTGGGTGCACCGGGGCATACAGGAGAGGTGGTTTATGAAGGCCTGAATGAAGTTTTGGAAAAGGAAGGAATTCACATTCATATCTACGGAAAAAAACAGACAAAGCCATTTAGAAAAATGGGGCATATTACGGTTACAAATACTAATTTAGAGCAAGCAAAAAAAATAGCCTTATGGGTAAAAGAGCAAGTACAAGTAAAAAGTCACCAGCCAGTCAACCAATAGTTGGAGTTATTATGGGTAGCGATAGTGACTGGCCCATAATGAAAGATGCGGCTGCTGTTTTAAAAAGCTTTGGTATTAAATTTGAAGCCAAGGTAGTAAGTGCCCATCGTACACCTAAGTGGATGGCAGAATATGCCGAGACTGCTAAAGGTCGGGGAATCAAAGTTATAATTGCTGGTGCGGGTGGAGCAGCTCACCTACCGGGTATGGTAGCTAGTTTAACGCCCTTGCCAGTCATTGGTGTACCTATAAAAAGTTCCAATAGTATAGACGGTTGGGATTCTATGCTTTCAATTTTACAAATGCCAAATGGTGTGCCCGTTGCTACTGTTGCCGTTAATGCTGCAAAAAATGCGGGTTTATTAGCCGCTCAAATTTTAGGAACGGCTGATGAGAAAATTTCTGATAAAATGATAGCTTACAAAGCGAAAATGGAGGAGGAGGTTTTGGCTAAGAAGTTGAAGTAGTCAGCATTCTTGCAGTTAGTTTCTCATGCAGTTAGACCCACAAAGTAAAATAGATTTAGAGTTCGATACCATATGCGAACTCTTGGCGGGCTATTGTAAGTCTTCTAAGGCGAAGGATTTAGCTTTAAACCTAGGTTTCTTTCCTGATGTAAAAGAACTGCGACGAGAATACGCTCTATTAGAAGAAATTCAAAACATTCATCATAGCGATGTTGTTAATTTGCCGCACCCTAACTCTGAGGATATAGATGGGGCCTTACAATTATTGCGGATTGAGAATGGCGTATTGATTTTAGATGAGTTGATTAAAATTTACCGACTATGTATTGGCACCAAACAGCTCATTAAATTTTCGAGAGATAATAAGGAAATGGCTCCTTTGATTTTTGAAGCTTGCGCTCATATTGATCGAATAGACGATGTGTTGAATATTATAAAAAATGTTTTAAATGAAAAAACACTTGCTATAAAAGATGACGCGACCAAGACTTTGTTTGAAGTGAGAAGTCAACAAATTTCTAACAGAAAAGAAATAAATCGAAATTTTGAAAAGGCCTTGACGTATTATCGCAACGAAGGATTCTTGGCAGATACAGAAGAAACACTTTTAGAAAATAGAAGAGCGTTGTCTATTATATCCTCCTATAAAAAAAGAGTAAGAGGTCGTGTGGTAGGTATCACAGGTAAAGGAGCAGTGACTCATATTGAACCTGAAGTAAATGCAGCGCTTAACAGGAGCCAAGATCAACTGCGGATTCAAGAACATCATGAATTGCATTTGATTTTTTCGGCGATTACGGATCAACTCCGTTCGCAAAGAAATAATTTAAAAGCCTTTCAACGATTACTAGTTCGCTTTGATGTATATAATGCTAAGGTCCGTTTTGCAGATGTGTATGCGGGTATCAAACCCAAAATTAATAAAAGCAAAAAAATGTATTGGGAGAATGCAATTCACCCCTTACTCAAAATAAAAAATACGGAACTGGGTCTTACGACAATTGGGCAGACGATAGAGCTTGATGAGAAGACGCGCTTCTTAGTGATTTCTGGGCCTAATGCAGGTGGTAAATCTATTACACTTAAAACGGTAGGCTTGGTGCAAATGATGTTTCAGTCCGGCTTGTTTTTGCCATTAGATGCCAATAGTCAATGCTGTTGGTTTGAAACTATTTACTCTGACATTGGAGATAATCAATCGATAGAAAATCAACTGAGCACTTATAGTTATCGAATTAACCGAATGAAATTTTTCTTGGAGGAGGCGAATGAAAATACCTTGCTCTTGTTGGATGAGTTTGGCAGTGGATCTGATCCTGAGCTCGGTGGTGCCCTAGCCGAGGTGTTTTATGAAGAGCTTTATGCTAGAAATGTCTTTGCTGTAATTACAACCCATTACACCAATATTAAAATACTGACAGCCTCGCTAGCGCACGCGGTGAATGCCTGTATGCTATTTGATACAAAAGAACTAAAACCCTTGTATAAACTGTCTGTTGGTCAACCAGGTTCTTCTTTTACATTTGAAGTAGCGCAGTATAATGGTATTGATACCAAACTTTTGGAGAAAGCCAAGGTGAAAGTATCAGAGACGAAAGTGAATATTGATAAACTGAGTGTATCGCTTCAAAAAGAGAAGTCGAAATTCCAAAAGGTAAATACGGAAGCCTATCAAGCCAAAGCAACGGCTAAAAGCAGGATAGGGGAGTACGATAAAAAATTAGGTGAGCTTGCCAAAAAGCAACTTACTCAAATAAAATTCTTCGAGCAGCAAAACAAGTTTGTGCATATGGGAAAGAAAATCTATGAGCAGCTTGCAAAGCATAAAAAAACCAAACCCTTGAACGATGCCGTCAATAAAATAGTAAATATTGAGAAAGCAAAGTTGCGCGAGCATGAAAAGCCTGTAGTGTTGGATAAGAAATTAAAAGCGCCGAAGCTTCCAGATACTAAAGTTGAAAAAGCAGCCGTAGCCAAAATTGAGAAAGAAATAATAGAAGAGGCAAAGGTTACAAGTCCGACAACGATACAAACAAGGTCAATTGTAGTAGGAGATACCGTTCGTTTGAAAAATCAAACCAATCCAGGTAAGGTGATAGAGATTAAAGGTAAAAAAGTAAGCGTGGTTATTGGGCACTTCACTTTTAAAACTTCATTGAGGGAGTTGGAGTTATTTGATTAATTTGCCAATGTAATTTTTGCCGTCAAAATTTAATCTATAAAAATAGGCGCCTGGAGGAAAGTCATTAGTCTGTAGCTTTATTTGATTCAGACCATATAATAATCTATCATCTTCATAATAAATAATTCGCCCTCCAATATCATAAATTCTCACTTGTATAATCATATCGGCCGCTGCCTTGATTTTAAAGTTAATATTGTTTTGAAATGGGTTTGGATAAGCAAAAACTGAATTTCCAGAAATAAAATGGTCTTCTCTATTAGGCATTGTCAGTCGATTTGAGAAAAGTTCAAACTCAAATGTTTCTTCTTTTTGATGTAGATAAACCGTCGGAGCAATAGCATTATTAAGATTGGGCTTGTCAATCCAAATATCATAGTTGCCTTCTATTAAGTTTCGAAAATCAAATGCACCGTTCATATCTGTCATCGTTTGCTGAATGGCATTATTATCTTGCATTAATATAACTCGAATGTGACTATGTCTTTCAGTTCTACTATCAATTGAACCATGTAATAATAAATCTCCTTTTCTATTTATTCCTTGTTCTTGGTTTATCGTTATTTCTTTGTTTTGTTGGCTTCCAATTTTTATACCATTTGTTTGTTGTATCGTCAAATTATTTGAGGCATACATTGTCAATAGATCATTTTCTTGGTATGAATTCGGCTTAGCTGAAAAATAATAAGTATTATTTTCATCTAAGTAAAAGGAAAAATTTCCATTTGAATCAGTTTTTTGATTTGCCAAAATGTCGACATCATTCCCCTGCTTGTTTATAGCAGATACAAATACATCGGTAAAAGGCTTTGGAACGCGATTTGGGTCATATACTGTACCCTGAAATATTTTCCTTTCATTTTTTTCGCAGTTTAGAATACATTTGTTCAATCCATATTCAGTACCAAGCCATACGTTGCAATCATCATCTTCTACAATGCATTGTACGTCATTATTGCGAAGCTTAGAATTTTCAGTAGTATAAACTTCCCAGCTACTATCTTTTTTTACAGCAACGCCATTTCGGGTGCCAAACCATTGGCGCCCTTCGCTATCGAAAAATACGCAGTTCCCTACTCTGCTGGGTATGGGAGAATTGGAGTTATCAAATTTTGACCATGTACCATGGTCATATTTAAGAAAGCCTGTTTCTGTGCTAAACCATAAAATATTTGTTCCTGGTTCTTCTGTGATATGAAATACGCGTCTATGGTCGTAAAGTGAATTGGCAGAGGTGAAATCAGTCCAGTGTCCGTTTGAAAAAGTGCATAGACGTTGTATTTGGTGCACCCATTTGTTGTCGTCGGAATCTACGTACACGTGTTGCACAGGAAGATTCAGTGAAAAGGGATTAGGGTGTTTTATGAGTTGATTTTCGTAATATTCGGCAAGAAAAAAATATGAATTAAAAATGGAATCGTGCCTTCCACTAAACCAATAATGGTTTTTGCTATCTATGCCTATTAATCCGTTTACATTAATTTGAGAAGTGAGGTTAGAGTCCAATAGACTAGCTACAGAATCCGTTATTCTAATTATTTGATCTTCGCCGCTTGAAAAAAAGAAATTGCCACCAACAAGCACAGATTCGTCCTTGTCTTGGCGTATTGAGTAAATATCCTGAACCCAGATTGGTAATTTGATTTCTTGCCATTTATCTTTTTTCTTTTTAAAAACAGAAGCCTCTTGTAATTGTTCACGAAGTGCATTTGCCTGACTAAACCATAAATTGCCTTGCTTATCTTTAAGTGCGCTTTTGACATTTCCTGCTCTTAGATTGGGTTTGTTCTTGATTGGTAAATCATTAAAAGAACTATTTTGAACGTTGAAGTAAAAATAGTCTTCTTCCGCAGTACGAAAAGTTACATGGCCTGAATAATTCACATTATATAAAATGGGTTGTTTACCAAACTTAGAGAAACCGTAATAGTCTTTGAAAGTCGATCCGTCGTATTTAAACAAAATTCCAGTAGAAGAAAACCAAAGGTTTCCTTGACTATCATAAGTCATGGAATTGTAGTTCGACGGGCTATTCTGATGAATTAAATAGTCAGGGATTATTACATTTTTTAAATGTTCAGTTTTTGGATTAAATATCCATAGTGTACCGTTTGACTCAAAACAAAAGTTATTTTCCATATCTGAGGCCATAGAACTTATCGATAGGTAATTCACGTTCATATCACTCGTATCAAAGGAAATCCATCTTGAACCATTATAAAAGTCAACCGAATAAAAGTCACTTATCATAACATTTCCGTCTTCGGTACAATGAATATGCTTTAGATTATTACGCAAAGGACTATTGCCGTAGGTGAACTTTTTGATAGAGTTTTCTCTTTCTATATTCAAACTAGTATCGCTGTTTTTCCAATAAACGTTACAATGCTGGTTGCTTTTTACGAACCTTATTTCGTCAATATTTTGTCCATTATATTTATCTATTACTCTCCAATCTTGTCCATTAAACTGATATTGATTTTTAACTCTCCCTCCTTTTAATATGAAACTACCATTAGGTCCAAAAGTTACTTCATGCCCGTATCTTGTATTGTTTTGGACATTATTTTGAGAATTTACATTTCGAAATTCGGCAGGAAAAAGTTGAGAATGAATACTTAGACTTACTTTATCTAATAATACAATTTCTTCTGATTTGACAATGGCTATATGAGTATTAAAATCAAAAACTTGATTATTTCCGCTTGGATATTGCTGCCAAGCACTTATTGTTTGCGAATAGGAATCACCGAATGGTAGTAGAATAATAAAAAGAAGAATTATTTTTTTCATTTGAAAGTCAATTTACTAAAGTTAGCACTTAATCATATAATCTTAAAACTTATCTGATAATACAGATATGCTTTCTTGAAAAATTTGCTTAGGACTAACATTTTATCTTTACTAGTCTATTCTAGGTGTAAATAGTATCTACCTATTCTAGGTGTAGATTGTATCTACACCTACATATCTAATATTAAGGCGTAGTTGCAAACTACGCCCAGAGTGGATAAAAAAGGCTGCTTTTATGTTGCAGCCTTTTTAATAAGTAATGATTTGAACTATTGTATTAATTGTAATTTAGAAGTCAGCATTTCTCCTTGAAACGTTTCAAGAATTACACTATAAACTCCTGTGGCATTTCCGCTTAAATTGACAATTGATTCCGAAACTGCTTGATCAGAATAGATTATTTGCCCAAAGGAATTAACAATAGTTAGTTTATCAATTTCTTCCCAATTTGTAATTTTAAATTGACCATCGGTAGGATTAGGAAATATCGAAATCTCTTTTACAGTAGAAGGAAAGTTGATGGCAACTGTTTCAGAAAAATGCGAAGAATTGTCATTATCAAATAATTCTAATCTGTACAGTACAGATTTATTACTTTGACCGCTTGTCATAATATCCATGTCAGTAAACCCATAGTGCTGATCAGCATCACTATTCTGCGCGGCTACAACCGTTCCAATCTCTTCAAAATGAACACCGTCTACAGAACGCTGAACTGAGAAATAGTCAGCATTTTTTTCTGAGGCTGTTGCCCAATCCAATTCAACTACATTTTGTTCTAGGCTTGCACTAAAATTAGCTAGGCCTACAGGAAGGGGAGCGGTAACATTTATTGCTAAGGGAGTAAATAAAACGCCTGAATCGGTTGTTACTGGTATTTCTAAATTATAGATACCAACCGTTGAACCTGTGAACGTAAACTGGCCATCTGTTCCCATATTCATAGTATATAATCCAGGGACACCCTTATCTGCAACAACAGCCGTGCCGTATGAATACGACCCACCAATATCATTGGTAGATACATCGCCTACAATGGTACTAACGGTCTTATTGGTACCGCCCACGGTATCTCCTATCGGTCCGTTTACTGTTATTCTCAAATCCGTATTTAGTACGCCAGCCAAGGTTGTTACGGGTACTTCAAAATGATAAATTCCTGCAGCCTGTCCGTCAAAAAAGAATGTCCCATCCGAGTTAATTGTCAAAGTATATACACCAGCTACACCATCTTCTCCTACTATTTCTGTACCATAAGTATGAAGAGGATTAATATCGTTAATTGCAAGATTACCGCCAAATTTGGCTTCAAACCCACCAGATAACCTATTGGTTAATTGTAAAGTAACTAGATCTTCTACGGGTCCATCAACTGTAATGGTTAGTGGGGTAGACACAATTCCGTTCGTAGTTGTAACAGGAACATCAAAATGATACATCCCTGCTTTATCCGTATTAAAAGTAAGGGCACCATTGGTATCGGTAATGAGTGTATAATTTGTGCTAGCAACTCCTTCAATACCTTCTGATGGAGTGCCATAATAAAATGAAGTAGCATTCATATCGTTTATGGATAAATTACCATTGACTGATGCCGAAGCGGGCGTTGTTGGATTTACGGTTCCTGGAGCAAGTACCGTTTGCAAGTTATCTGCAACAGTTTGTGACCAAGAAATAATAGGGGTCAAAATAAGGGCTAGGAGTAGTATTAAAAAGTTGCTCGAAGTAGTATATGTTTTTTTCATAAAAATAAGTTTGAGGTGTTCCCTTTAAGTAATGAAAAAATCGTGCCAATACAGGTAGCCACTAATTCGCAGAGGTCTACTAATCAGCTATGTATACCGTATGCTAAAATTATTATATAAATATATTGTCTATATAATCTCATTTTTATGCAAAAGAGGCATTAATGCTATGGTTTTGATATCCTCAATAATTCTCAGTTCGGGTGAATTGCAATCTTAGATTTCAATGATTAACCGAGTAGATGGATATTATTTCTTGGCTGTCGTGGTGTCTCGGAGCAACAACTACAGCGCTAATAAAGCTTGTTGTGATACTACCAACAAAGGCGAGGATGCAGCCTAGCTTCTAGCGTTGCGTTCTTGTGCTCTGTTGTAAAATGCTGCGCAAGATGCTTGGGCACAAAGCGAAGCCTCATTCTCATATCTTTAAAAACTCACTAAGTAAAAAGAACCGAAGTAGCAATTTGACCTCATTCAAGACACCTATTCCTCGAATGTTCAATTAGATTTTATTACAATTCCACCAAAGGGGTTGGGCCGTTTTTATTATAGTCCTTTATTAGTTCGAACAATTTATTTTCGTCTAAATTATCTAAAGAGCTGTTTACAATTTTAATAAAAACTTCTTTCGCAAGATATTGTTGTTTCAAAAGGATATCATCAGCATCGGTGTGTGAACTTGCTTCAAAACCGAATGTCAGTTCATCGAAGTTTTTATCGTCTAAAAATCCTTTAGGCCAAAAACCAGCATACACAGAATAATCGTTTTCGTAGGTTTCATGCAAACTTTCCATAATGCCATAAAGCATAACGATAGATTGGTCATAGGCATCATTGGGCACTTCAAAAAAGTATGTATTCATGCCTACCGTAGTTCCTTTGGGCCTTTCTTTTAGGTAGTCTTTCCATTCTGGTACTGTTGTGCCATAGGTATGTTCGTAGGGGGTGTACACCGACGCTTTGGCTATATGCTTGAGCTGCTTGTTAGGAAATAGCGACTCGTAATATTCGCCTGCTTGATACGAAAATTTCTGATTCGGGTAGGCGTCTTGGCTAATGCTCTTTTTGATGTCTGCCTTGCGTCCATCAAATTGCCCCTCGAATTTTATAGCCTTATTTGCTTTAGGACTGGCTTTAAAAACAACAACGTTTAAGCCTATTTCAAAATTGGTTTCTTCCACCTCGAAAGGCTCGTTGTATTTATTTTCTAAAGCGTAGGCTATACTATCCTTCATAGTATTGTTTTTTTTACTCTCCCAAGAAGAGTTTTTGTTATTCGTGCTGGAGTTGCCACAAGAAATAATGGCCAATAAGGTAAACAGCGTGCAGATTCTTAGCATCATATTTTGAAAAATAGTTTAAAGGTAAAAATACGTAAATGCTTATGAATGAATTCTAGTTTCAGCTAATTAGATGCTTAGTAAGAGGAGTTTCCATAAATTTTAATTTAGTCTTTTATTTTAATGCTCGGTTCTAGCTCCATTCTGTATTTCTATAATACAATTTATCATTATTTAAGGTATCCAAAATGTCTTTGAAATGCTGCGTTACCATAGGATGTGGAACAGGATCTTGTAGCAAGAATACATCATCGCCTGCCCAACTATCTTTGAATACTCGGCGGGGCAGCGGGTCCAATACGTCTTTTTTTGTACCCGTTAATGCTGGGCCTTTGCCTGATCGCAAACCATCTTTTGTTGGTAGCCATTTTTCGTTGCCACAGCTTTTGCAAGTACTTATTTTTTTCCACCAAGGGTCTGGGCTTTTTGCTCGGCCAGTAATTGTGATATGATAAAAAGCGGGTAAATCGTTTTGATAAGCGTTTTTTCCAATTTTAAATTTTGTTGACTTAGAAGTCGTTATATTTTTAAATTCTAAGCCGCTAACATTTTCTTTTAGCAAAGCTTCATGAAGTCGGTCGCTCACAAAATAGGTGCCGTAGGCCGAAATGAAATCCTCACCGTTCCAACGGTCAAATTTAAAATCGATATGCTTGTTAGTTACTTGAAGTTTTCCGCAGTCGGCGCAAACTTTCTCTCGCGTTATAGTAGAGTCGGGGCCAAGTTCGCCAAGGACGGGAGCTTCGATAAGGATATAAATATTCGGTTTCATGATGCGGTATTTATGAATTTGAGTCCTAGTAATTTATTGTCTTCACAGAGCGTTTTCAATTTTTCGGATACATAAATTGCAGTGGAATGTTTTTTTAGTCTGAAAATATTTCTGTCCTTCATTTTATCTTCTTGCAAAACCAATTTTTCAATAGACTTTATAATATGTTGACGGTCAGGAAAAATATCTTTGGGTAGGCGAGTTAGTTGGGAGTTCTCTTCATCTATCGCATCAAGATGATCTATTAAATTTAGAAAATAATAGGATGGGAAAACAGCTTTATTTTGAAACTGAACTTCAAAAAATTGGAAATAATCTTTACTGAAATCGTCTAGGTTGCAAAGAAGATTTTTGAACCGTTGGGATATAATAGGCAGTGCGCCGCCAACGAGTATATCTGGGAGCTTGGCGCGCGTATTCGAAAGTGTGATGAAGAGCGCCCTCTCTAATTTTAAGCTAACACCCTTATACTGTTCGTCAAGTAAGCCTTTGGGATAATCATAATCCTTTATAAAAGCTAATGTCTTTTTCTCTGTGGTCCAATCTAATTTATAATATGTCATTGATAGTTGACTAAATTAATAATTTGTTTGAGATTTTACTTATTTGAATTTATTATAATATGCTTTCACTTCCTCTACAATGTCTTTATTCTTCGGCATTAAAAACAAATTTTCAAATCCATTGCCACGGTTGGTTTTAATTGTTCGGTTCCTATTCGTCTCCGCAGTAGTCCGAATCTTCGGACTCTGTTGAGCGAAGCAGCTTGCCCCGCTTTGTGGGGAAATTGGACTCTGCGGTTGTGTTGAATTGCTTGGAAAATGCAGAGGCCTCTTCGAGAGACTCGTTGCAGTTCATGTTGTTTTTGCCTAGCAAAGCCAACGCGAACATTCAATAAATGTATTTCTCTGAAATATTCGTGTTGGCGAACAGACTTTAAACTATTGTTGGCTATTCTGCTTAACAGCAGGGGGATTTGGAAATCCTCCTTATTATTAGTTCGAGATCTACGCCTTTGGCGAAACATCTCAAACAGCGGGATTAGCTGGGTTGCTATTTGTTAATAGCCACAACAAAGGCAATATAAAATCGCTTATTTTTGTAGTACCCATCCATTACACAATAAAACAAGTGGCAATAAGAAATACATTTAATTCATTAGCTGAATTTCAGCAATTTGAAAAACAACATCCGCCGAAAGGTTTTTTGTTTCAAGGAATTAATAAAGGAATATTATACGATATTAGTACCACAGATTACAATAAACTAGTATGGTTACAATTAGGCTTTGGGGCTTATAAGGAGGCTGAGTTTCATATAGCATTTTCTGAAGATACCTATGAGTTTTTTGTGGCAGATATGAACACAGCAGGGCATGGTGCGCGATGTAGAATCATCAAAATTGACAGAGAGAAAATATATACTTCAAGCGAAGAATTAATTGCCTGGAATGACGATTGGGCTAGGCAAATGTGGTCAGGCATCGCAGATAAAGCTATTTTAAACCCTGCATTCACATAATTAAATGAATAAAAAAGTAATTGTAACAATATTCTTACTTGTCCAATCGCTGCTTTTCTTGATTGCTGCCATCGCTCTTTTTACAGTGGATAATCAGAATAAAAGAGCGCGAGATGTATTATTAAAAAATGGCATCAAGACGAATGCGGTCGTAATTTCTAAAGATATAGAAGTGACAAGAAAAGTAAATCAATCCAACCCACAATGGCAATATATTAATACGTACTCTTTGACTTTTTCATATTCACAAGACACCACTTTAATCAATGCATTCAATAAATCATTACAGGATTATTTAGACAAGGAAACATTATCCAATACTACCAAAGCAGGCAAGCTTGAACCACGTATTCGATTGAGTAGCACCGCTGAAAAGGTGCTCTATGATCATGTGATAGTAGGGGATAAAATTCCAATCGTTTTTTTGTATGGCAAGCCAAGCTCGGCGCGTATCTTAAATAGTAAGGGAGGTTTAAATATTCCAGGCTTATTCTTGTTTGGTATTATTGCCTCTTTGCTATTTCTGGCTAGTGCTTATATACTGTACTACTATTTAAAAACGGGGAAGACATTTTAGGTAAAGGTGTTTCTTTGATTTGACCAAAACGTTTCCTGTAATAATTCTTAGCAATCGCCTCAGCTACACCAGCGTGCTTGGATCTTTCGTATTATTTCAGCCCTCGATGGTTACACTGCGCTTAAACACCAACATCGGTGAGAAGTGCTTACTTATTAAGTAATTGTCTATCCAAAGAATGTTTGCATACATCCAATAGGGCAGAGAGGCGTTCCGCAAAGATGTTTTGCTTATCCGTAGGATTGGATTGGTAATTGGCAACAACGAATAAGTATTTTAGAACGAGGGACGCATGAACATGGCCGAAAAATGCACTAAAGTAGCCGTCGGGTGGAAGAACATGGCCGTTGGGTGGACGAAAAGGGACGCTGGGTGTAACCTAATGGCCGAAGAATGCATATAGTAGGCCGAAAAGTGAAACACATGATTTAACATATTATGCTGTTCGATTTTTTTGGCGAAGCAAAGCCAAACGACCGCTAAATACTGCATTCCGATAGCTACCGGAACTCAGACTTACTCGCGTAAGTGATCTGGCTCTAATGTTTGTGGCTAGTGTACTTGGCAGCAGGTGGTTCGGAGAACCACTTTTATCTTGGGTTCCAGATATCACTGCCTCGCAGAAACATCGGGAACATCGGGTAAAAAGCAAACAGCACGCCTTGAAGAACTTTAACCAATAAGTGCTCATAGTATGGGTTTTTTATAGTTGAGTATTGGTTTTTTTAATAGGAGTATGGGTTTTTTGTAAATGAGTACGCATATTTTTCACATGAGTATGGGTTTTTTTCACATGAGTACGGGTATTTTTCACATGAGTACGGGTTTTTTATACATGAGTATGGGTTTTTTACAAGTGAGTTTGGGTTTTTTACACCATTAACATTCTCGGCTGGGATTTTATGGCGCTCTGCCTTAATAAACAGCACTTTTTTTTGTATTCTATGATTCATGTTAAACCAAATCCATTTTTGCTAGGACCTCTCTACGAATAGAAAGCTTGCACCTCCGCGTTGATTGTAGTTTATCACGCTAAAGCGAGAGTAACTGCAATTGTTTCTTGTAATAAGAGTTCGATTATGGTAGGAGAGATACGCCCCGCCGCGGCGGGGTAACGGAATGTTTTAGTAGATAGTTTATTGATTTTGTACTGGCTCACGCAAAGCGTGATAAACTACAAACGGCTGTTGGCATTATAGCTTCGTAGCAAGATTTATAAATACAGATTGAAGTTACACACGCCTTCGCGTGTTAAACTCCAATCAGCCTAGGGAAACTATTTAGGGTATTTCTTAGGTTCTTGATACGTATTAAACAATGCAATTACTTTTACAGTTTTTTCTTTTTTATGAACTGTAAAAAATACTAAGTAAGGAAAGTTTTTAAGTTGGAATGCTCTGAACTTTTTTACTCTTATTTGATAGTTGGGATTAATGGAAAGGGTCTTGAATGTTTCTTCAATATCCTCTAGAAAACGATTGCTGATTTTGTCGGTATCGATAGGTAATGTGGCGTAATAATCACAAGCCATAGCAATATCTTTTGCTGCACTTGGTTCTACAACAATTTTATACACTATATTTTTTCTTTAAATCCTTGACCAAGTTTTCGGCAGGAATACAATCTTCTATTGGCGTGTTGCTTCTTTCTTCTAAAAGATTAATTTGCTCCTCGCTTAGTTCGTAGTCCTTACTGCCTTGCTTACTCTTATAAAAAAGAAACTCAAGGTATTGCATAATATCGCCTGCAAACTGCTCAGGAATATCTTTTAGACGGTCGTTTATTTTATTTAGCGTTATTGAATTCACTATTGTAAAGATACAGAAATTTTGATAATTGGGTTGATAGAAGCGTACTAACAGCGAGATAAACTACAAACGGCCGTCCGTTGTAATGCTATGAATTGAGATTTATAAATACAGATTGATTTGCACACGCCTTCGCATGTTAAACTCCAATCAGCTAGGGCTTTAATCAGAAATCCATATTTGTGAGAATTCATCTCCATTCCAGTAAATGTAGTATGCTGATACTTCTAGATAGGTAACCTCCAATCCATCAGACTGTATGATGATAGATTTTTCTCCATCATAAGAATCAACTTCTGACGGAGTAATCGATTCTATTACTGCTCCATCGGTCTTGTCTTTCCACCAGTAAATTTTATCCTTGTATGGGTTATAAAATATTATTTTGGAAATGCCATTTCTTATAATTTTTAATGCCATATCTTGATTTCCATCATTATCAAAATCACCAAAAGCATAAAATGGAAAATCTGGATTTTTTATTTTATGTTCTTTTATAAAACTGATATCATAAGTATCCGAAATGAAGTCGCCTATTTTTTCTAATCGCCACGAAGAGCCAACTTTTTCATTAAGAATAAAGTTAATTTTCTCATTTTTACTAAGTCCTTTAAATGGAATTTTGTTTGTTTTTGGATAGGGTTCCCCTTTTCTATTTACCTGTTTTGTTTTCTCATAGTATTGATATTCTCTTATTTCTATAAATTCGGCAATCGAATTATTATACTCTATCCTTTTTATCCAATTTCCATTTTTGTCATAATTGTATTTATAAACTTTATGATTTTTCAAACTGCCATCACTGTTGAAAAATTTAGATTCCACTTCATTCCCGTTCAAATCGAATTTGTAAGTAATTCTATATTTTAAGCTCCCATTTTTATTGAAAGAATTCGTTTCGATGATATCTCCTCTTTCATTATACTTGTAAATATTCTTAGAATCTAAGGTATTATCTTTTTTATACCAATTGCATTCAATTTCGTTTCCTAATTCATCATATTTATAAGTATTTTGTTTCCATAAAATACGATCTGAATTATAGGTGAAAGATTCTTTTTTATTGCCGTTTGCATCGTATTTATGAGTGTATTCATAACTTAGGTTTCCATTTGGTTTGTAGTAACTGCTACTTGTTATATTTCTATTTTCGTCATATTTATAGATCAGGTTGTAATTTAAACTACCATCTTTATTAAAAGAGCTTGATTTTATTAGATTTCCATTCTTTGCATATTGGTAAGTTAGTTTTCTTCTTAAATTACCGTCTGAGTTAAAAAAAATAGTTCTTACTTTATTACCATTTATATCGAAACTGTAACTGTCTTTCATTGGTTTGCCTCCTTTTTCTATTCCGCCGAATTTTTCAATTGCTCTTTGCATGGTATTCGTAAATATTTTGACATTCCCCTTTAAGTTGTTTTTTGCCCAATCGTTGTTTTGGCTATAAAGTGATTGCCCATATAGCAGAAAAAGAAAGCAAGCTGTTGAAAATTTTAATAATGACATTTCTTGGAATTAAATTACAATTTAAACATTTTCGGATTAATACATTAACTTATTTGATTTACTTTTTTTGCTTGGTAAGCAAAATAACGTTGGAAGTGCTAACCAAATTGTTAGTAGGTGTATATAACTTCTAGGATTCTTTTTAATTATTTTACGAATGAAAATTTATTTTAGATTGAAATATAGTTATGACGTTAAAAACAATAAATAAATTAGTAAAAGGTGATAAGTCTATCCAAGAATCTTACAATAAAGTTGGATTGAAATGGACGGAGTTATTAAAAGACTTTGATTGGGGCAATGGCGCAATAGATAGAATCAAGGAAATGGTCTATGATAATCAAATTAAAATGGAAGTTTTAGTAGGAGAGGAGATTCTCGGCCAAGAAATTATGGTTATTGTGGGAATGGGACAATTCAATGATGATAATGGCGTGAGTAAAGTTCAAAGTACTAAAATGAAAATCGTTTATCAGGGTATTATGAAAAGTTTATGTTCAAGTACTGTAAAGTCTTATGCTGAATTTTATGCCAAACAATACAGAATATTAGACTGATATTCACAACATTGTTAATGGACTCTTTGTTTTAGACCATAACTTAATGTCTGGGCATAAAAATTCAATATTTGAAGATTAAGTATTAGCTAACAATAGGAGTACTTTTCTTAGTATAAATTTGATTGATAATGAAATACACATTCTTTACAACATTGTTTGCCTTGTTAATGACATTTGATTCTTCGGCTCAAACAGAAATTCAAATGAAAAAAATTAATGGAGTTTATACATTGCCATGCAATGTTAATGGATTGCCACTTAGGTTTATTTTTGATACAGGGGCGAGCGACGTAACTATAAGTTTGACTGAAGCATTGTTTATGCTAAAGAATGGATATTTAACGAAAAGTGATTTAAAAGGAACGCAGTCATATCAAATAGCAAATGGTGAGATTGTTGAAGGAACTAAGGTTTTGATAAGACGATTAATCATAGGGGATAGAGTACTAAGGAATATTGAAGCAAGCATAGTTCATGAATTAAATGCCCCTCTTTTGTTGGGGCAGTCTGCGCTTAATCAATTGGGTGATATTAGTTTTGACTATTCTAGAAACATACTGAAAATTGGAAAACCTAATACTAATATTGAAACCTCTGATTTTTATATTATTAATGTTCAGGCAACTAAAAGTATTGAAGTAGCTAAGAAAAGAGTTGATGAACTTAAGCGAGATGGGCATAAGGCGGATTATTTATGGATACCGAATTATAAATCATTGAGCGGTGCAGAGTATTATTCAGTTTATATCGGACCCTTTTGGAGTAAAAAAGAATGCGAGATAGCAACAAGGAAGTATAGAAAGTTGAACCCTGAAGCTTATGGGACTCTTGTTTCTCAAGTTAATCAAAGAGTAATTATTAAATAGAATTTGTTGGTTAAATTCAAGCACAAAAGCTCAACATAGCCCTGATTGCAGTGGAAATCCTCCGCCCTTCGGCGGAGATTGGAGCGAAAAGCGGGAGACCAAAGCATAATTAAAGAGGCAAAATCATAATGCTCCTCCCTTTCGACAAGCTTAAGGTGACACACTAAAAATTACAACAAACTAGCTTCTCGAACCTCCGCCAAATTTGCGGCGCCTAATTGTACCATATTGTTTTTAAGGTCGTCAATAAAAATATGTGCGGCATGGTCTCCACCTATTTTTCCGAGAGCGGCTACGCCATAAAAGAAGGGGCGGCCAGCAAAAACAAAATCGGCACCGAGGTGGAGGGCGCGCATAATATCTAATCCGTTGCGTACGCCACTATCAAATATTATGGTACCGCCTCCGGCGGCATTTACAGTTTCTACGATTGCAGGTAGTGCCTCGATTGCGGTGGCGGCACCATTAAACTGCCGAGCGCCGTGGTTGCTTACCCAAATGCCATCCATACCAGCGTCTATGGCTTGGCGTGCATCTTGGGGGTGGAGGATGCCTTTTATAATTACGGGGCCATCCCATTTTTGTTTTATCTCTTGGCAATATTCCCAACTGAGGGTGCCGCCTAATCGGTTGCCTACAAAGCCACTAACAAATTTCATGTCATTATTATTGGTATAATGCTCTACGGTTTTGAGGCTCGGGATACCGTTGCGCAAGGTAGCAATGCTCCAAGCGGGGTGGGTGGCGCCTTCCCAAATCATACGCGGGGTAATTTTGGGTGGCATGCTCATACCGGCGCGTTTGGTACGCTCGCGGAGGCTGGGCATGGGTATATCGGCGGTAATAACGAGGGTGTGAAAACCGCTGTCTTTGGCGCGTTGTAATAAGGAGTCTAGTATGTCTTGGTCTTTGGGCGGGTAGAGTTGGAACCAACCCATATCACCACATTGTGGTCCTACAATTTCGGGTGTGCTAGTAGCTAAGGTACTCAAGCAAAAAGGGATCTTAAAGCGCGCGCAGCTGGCGGCTAGGTATTCTTCTACTTTGGGCCACATGAGTCCGGTGAGTCCTACGGGTGCTACGCCTATGGGTGCATCGTATTTTCGTCCAAATAAAATCGTAGAGCAATCGGCTTGTAATTCGCCTTTGCAAAAACGGGGTAGGAAGTTTATTTTTTTGAAGGCCTGGGCGTTTCGGTCTAGGAGGTCTTCGTCGCCGGTGCCACTCTCGAGGTACTCCCAACTTACTTTTGGGATTCTGCTTTTTGCCTTACGCGCTAAGTCGCTGATCGCTGGATAGCGATTGAGCCAGTTGGTTTTTTTGTTGGAGTAGGACATTTGTCTTTGCTAGCGTTTGGATTGCAAATTTAGTTCATGATATTAATATTGTAGTCTTTCAGAGCTAGTACTCTTTGTCATGCTGAATTTATTTCAGCATCTTCGGTCCTAAACGTTTTCCGCTCTATTGTTTACATTGACTAATAAGACTTTTGTCGAGGATACTGAAACGAGTTCAGCTTCGCTTGCCCTGAACTAGTTTCAGGGACAGGTGGGTTAGATTCAATTTGTTTAACAATGTTGTTGTCGAGGATCCTGAAATAAATTCAGGATGACATTGTGTACTAGATTCAATTTTTGTAGTTTTAGGTTGTGCATCGCTATTGGGTTTATATTATTTCTAATCAACGTGGTTCCGTTGTTTATGTCGGAGTTACAAATAATATTTATAGAAGAATTCTAGAGCACAAGGAAAAGAAAAATCCTGATTCTTTTAGTGCGAAGAACAATTTGAATAAATTGGTTTATTATGAAGAGTTTGGTGATGTGAATCTTGCTATTAAGAGAGAAAAGCAATTGAAGAATTGGCATCGTGAATGGAAGGATAATTTGATTAAAGAAAAGAATCCTAATTGGAAGGATTTGTTTGTTGATTTTACTTTAGAGGGGTTGTAGGCGTTATTGTCGAGAATGCTGAAATGAATTCAGCTTCGCCTGCCCTGAACCTGTTTCAGGGACATGTGGGGTATATTTAATTGTTTTAATAAGGTTATTGTCGAGGATCCTGAAACGAGTTCAGGATGACATTGTGTATTAGATTCATTTTTTGAGGATTGGTGGTTAATGGTACTTGCGTTCTGTCATTCTGAAATTTTGTGACAGAGGAATAAAATGTTCAGAATCCTCGGGCAGCACAGCTGTGCTTACCGTTATTGTCGAGGATGCTGAAACAAGTTCAGCATGACAAGCGTACGAGATTTAATTTGTGTGCTTAGCATGATGTATTTTTGTTACTTGAAACTAAACGAAACAGACAAAGACAGAATCATAGAAATGGCTTGGGAGGATCGAACGCCTTTTGAGGCGATTGAATATCAGTTTGGCCTGGCAGAAATGGAGGTGGTGGCGCTGATGCGTAAAACTTTGAAGCGCTCTTCTTTCAATCTATGGCGGAAGCGTACGCATAGTGGTGTAAGTAAAAAGCATGGGCTTAAACGTAATCAGGATATTAAACGATTTAAGTGTAGCCGGCAGAATAGTATTTCTAATAATAAAATATCTAAGCGTTGAATTTTCCTACGGGCTTAGCAGAAATAGATAAACGGATTGATGCGATTGCTCCTGCGGACTATGGCCGTACTCGTAATTTTAAAAGTGGGGCGCTTACTTATTTAAGTCCTTATATTTCTCGTGGGGTAATTTCTACTAAGTATGTTTTTGATAAATTGCTAGCGCTTGATTTGCCTTGGAGTGAGATAGAAAAACTAGTGCAAGAATTAGCCTGGCGAGATTATTGGCAACAAGTTTGGATTGCCAAAGGTGATGAGATTAATCAAGATTTAAAACAGGAGCAGCTTGGTGTAACAAATCATAAAATTCCTGCGGCGATTGTAAATGGTGCTACGGGTATTGTTGCTGTGGACGTAGCGATTCAAGAATTAAAAGAGACTGGCTATATGCACAATCATATGCGGATGTATGTGGCGAGTATTGCTTGTAATATTGCGGGTTCGCATTGGTTGGCGCCCGCGCGTTGGATGTATAGTTTATTAAAGGATGGAGATTGGGCAAGCAATGCACTCAGTTGGCAATGGGTGGCCGGGGCGAATGCCAATAAAAAATATTACGCCAATCAAGAAAATATTAATAAGTATTTTGATAGCGAGCAGCGTGACACTTTTTTGGATGTGGGTTATGGTGATTTTGATAACTTGGCTGTACCAGAAGTTTTGAAAGACTTGCTTGATTTTGAATGTTCTACTCAATTGCCTGCGGGCGAAGTTTTGAATATTGATAGTTCCAAGAAAACACTCGTTTACAATTACTATAATCTAGATGCGTATTGGCATGCTGATTTGGAAGCAAATCGGATACTTTTATTAGAGCCTTCTTTTTTTAAACAATTTCCTGTTGCGCCAAACTGTTTGGATTTTGCTTTGGCACTGGCTAAAAATATTAGTGGGATTCAAATTTTCGTTGGTTCGTTTGAAGAGTTGAAAGTTCAACTAGGAGCGAGTGAAATTATTTATAAAGAACATCCTACTAATAAACATTACGAAGGAACCGAAGAGCCAAGAGATTGGATGACCGCGGTAGAAGGTTACTATCCTTCTTTTTTTAAATTTTGGAATAAAGCAAAAAAAGAATTGAAGAAAGTCTAGATTTTCATAATTTATTTTTACTATTGCAATCGAGTCGCAATAGTATGCAAAGACGAACTACACAAACACAGCTTGATATTCTCAACATATTGGAAAAGGAAGGTATGCCTTTAAGCCATGATATGCTTGCAGATAAACTAAAGGCGGATATTGACCGCGCGACTATTTATCGTGTACTCAATCGTTTTTACGCCGATGGTAAATTGCATAAAGTAGTAGGAGATGATGGGAAACAGTACTTTGTTATCTGCACGGGTTGCGACCATACAGGCGAGAGTCATAGCCACAATCATTTTCATTTTAAGTGCACAACTTGCGGCATAGTAGAATGTCTTAAAAATGAATTTGAACTGAATCTTCCTAAAGGATATCGGGCTAAAAATTACAACGCTTTTATTACAGGTATCTGTGGGCGCTGCTAAACTATTTTTTAAATACAACAATTTTAAATTTTAAATAAAACAAACAAAAGACAACAATTATTATGAACTACAAATTCGGAATTTTATTATTCATTATGGCAGCTATCACCTTTTCTTCTTGTAAAAAGGACAAAACAGTTATACCGAACGAGGAAGAGGTGATTACTACATTAAATTATACTTTAACACCTGTGGGTGGAGGCACTGCAGTTACTATGACTTTTAGAGACGTAGATGGTGACGGCGGCAATGCGCCTGTTGTTATAGGTGGTACTTTAGTAGCCAATACAACTTACACAGGTGCAATGGAACTTTTAAACGAAACAGAGTCTCCAGCAGAGGATATTACTGAGGAGATCGAAGAAGAAGATGCGGATCATCAGTTTTTCTTTTCTACTACCGTAAATGGTTTGAGCGTAAGCTATACGGATCAAGATGACGACGGGAATCCAGTTGGATTAAAAACTGAAGTGTCTACTACTGGCACAGGAACTGGTGAAATGACAGTTATATTACGCCATGAGCCAAATAAATCTGGTGCAGGGGTTTCTGGTGGTAACATCGCAAATGCCGGTGGAGAAACGGATATTGAGGTTACTTTTGATGTAGATGTTCAATAGGATATTTCTAGTTACATTATTTTTTCTATTGCCTTTTGCTGCCTTAGCGCAGGAGTGTAATAAGACAGTTCAAGGCTCAGTATTAGATTTTTCTAGTGCTGAGCCTTTGCCGTATGTAAGTGTTTATATAAAAGAAACCAGTAGAGGAGTAAAAAGTGATAGCAATGGAAATTTTATATTAAAGAATATTTGTCCTGGGGATTATCATATTGTGTTTAGTCATATTGGCTGTGACTCACGTCAGTTTTTTATTCAGTTTAGAAATGATACTACTTTGAAAGTATCATTAGAGCATAATCATAATGTACTGCATAGCGTAAAAGTGCGTGATAAGAGTGGGCCGAGTAGCACTCAAAATATTGAACAGCTAAACAAACAAGAAATTGGTGATCAAGCAAATGATAATTTGTCTAATATGCTTGAACAATTGACCGGCGTCAGCACATTGCGAAACGGAAGTGGAATTGCTAAACCCGTTGTACATGGGTTGTATGGAAACAGAATTACGATTTTGAATAATGGTGTGGCGCAAAGTGGACAACAGTGGGGCAATGATCATAGCCCAGAAATTGATCCCTTGGTTGCTCAAAGAATTCGTGTGCTCAAAGGTGTAAGTTCATTACAATACCCCGGTGCCAACCTTGGGAGTGTAGTATTAATAGAACCTAATAAAATTAATCGCGAACCTCATTTGCATGGTGCTGCGACTGCTTTTTTTGAAAGCAATGGCAGAGGGTTGGGAACGAATCTCAGCTTAGAACAATACAGCCCGAAGTTGGCATGGCGAGTAAATGGCACGCTCAAAAAAAATGGTGATCGACGTTCCCCCAACTATTTTTTAAATAATACAGGAGCCAACGAGCGCAACCTGGCGATTCAGTTAGAAAAAACAATCAAAAACAAATGGTTTACTGATTTATATTTTAGCACCTTCAATACTACCTTAGGTGTGTTGCGCGGATCGCATATAGGAAACGTCAATGATTTGAAATCTTCGTTTGATAGAGAAATTCCTTTTTATACAGAAGATAAATTTAGTTATGCTATTGAAGCACCGAAACAAAAAGTAAACCACCACTTGCTAAAATTGCATGCAAAATATTTCAAAAATGAAAATCATTTTTGGGAGATGACGGTGGCGCAGCAACTAAACAACCGTCGAGAATTTGATGTAAGACGTAGTGGTCGAAGTGATATTCCGGCCATGAGTTTACTGCAACACACATTTTTTACAGAGCTTAAGCAGACGATCGATTTAAAAAAAGATTGGAAGATTATCAACGGAGTACAATTCACTTTTACTGATAATATGAATAATCCTGAAACGGGAATTCTGCCGTTGATTCCTGACTACCGTTCTTATGAATCTGGTTTGTTTGGGTTGATAAATAAAAGAATAAAAAAATCGTTCTTTGAGTTTGGGGTTCGTTATGATAACGTATTTCAGGACGTAACAGCCATATCCGCTGATTTGCCCAGACGTTTACTTTTTTATGAAAACTGGTTTCATAATGTGAGTGCCAATGCGGGTTGGACCTACTCCATAGATAATCATAAGCAGCTCTCTTATAATATAGGGTATGCTACCCGCAACCCTGCTATTAATGAATTGTATAGTAATGGTTTACACCAAGGTGTAAGTGGCTTGGAATACGGGGATGAATTTCTGCAAAAGGAAAATTCATTAAAAACAACACTTTCCTTAAACTTGGATTTCGATCACCATTCTGCAATCGAAGCTTTAGTTTATTATCAATACATTGATGATTATATTTTCTTAGAACCGCAAAGTGAGTTTAGTACTAGCATCCGAGGAACCTTTCCGGTTTTTATCTACAATCAAACGGACGCACAGATTTACGGATTTGACTTAAGTGCTGATGCTGAGCTTGTTGAAAATGTAAGTGGAAAAGCAACTTTTAGTTTTATACGTGGCACAGACTTAACTAATAAAATTCCCTTGGTATTTATACCCGCTACTAATTTTACAATGGCATTAAAATACGTATACCCAAAAAGTATAAAGTTAGGAAAACGATTAGCTGAGAATTTAGAAGTTGCTTTGGAAGACCGTTATGTTTTTAGACAAAGCAACTTGAATGACGATCAAGACTTTGCTCCCACACCGGACGCGTATAATCTATTGTCTGCTAAGTTGGCTTGTGATGTGCAGCTTCGTAAAAACAGATTGCGTTTGTTTGTTCGTGGTACCAATTTATTAAATGAGGTTTATCGAGATTATTTGAACCGTCAACGGTATTTTGCCGATGATATGGGTAGAAATATAGTGGTAGGCGTTAAACTGAAATTCTAAGCTTGGTAAATCATGGCATAGTGAGGAATGTCATCTTCTAAATATTCCTCTGACACAACTTTAAAACCTAATTCAGTATAGAATTTTTCAAGATAGCATTGAGCAGAGATTTTAATATTTTCTTTAAAATTATTCTTACAAATTTCAATTGCTTTGTTCATAACCGCTTTGCCAAAATCGTTACGTCTATGATTGGGCGAAACTACTACACGACCAATCGAGCAAAACCCTTCATAGGAAATGCTTGGAGGAACTATGCGTACATAGGCCGCTAGTTCAGTGCCGCTATATCCTAACAAATGAGTGGATTCAAGATCTTTACCATCAGCATCTTGATAAACACAATTTTGCTCCACAACAAATACATCATTACGCAATTGAATCAATTTGTATAACTCAAGATTGGTAAGTTCACTAAAGGTTTTATAGCGCCATTCTAGCATTCTATGACTATTGGTTTTTCAAAATTGGGAAGTAGTATTTTTTTTATGTAGGCAATCGCTTTTTCTCCATCCGAGCCTACATTTTTGCTAAAATCATTTACGTATAAATCTATATGTTGCTGCATTACTTCTATTTCCATTTCTTGCGCATGAGATTGAATATAGTTAGAAAGAGTTGCTTGTCTTTCTTGCCATTCTATCGATTGGATGATTAAATCATTTATAGTTTGGCCATACTCTTTCGCTAAGCTTCTTTTTATGGCGATTCCTCCTAGCGGGATGGGCAGGTTTTCTGTTTCTTCCCAATAGGATCCAAGGTCCATCACTTTGTGTAAGCCTTTTTGCTCATACGTAAAACGACTTTCATGTATTACTAAGCCTAAGTCAAATTTCTTACTTACTAGCGCTTCCTCAATTTGATCAAACGGGATTTCGGTTTTGTTTTTTAATTTTGGAAAAGCATATTGCAATAGAAAGTTGGCGGTTGTGTTTTTTCCAGGGATGGCTACTTTATGTTTTTCGTTAGGGCTTATTTTTTCAGGGCTAAGCAAAAGTGGACCTACACCAAAACCCATAGCGCCACCACTTTTTAATAAAATATAGTCTTTAGCGATTCTAAAATAATTGGCATAAGACACTTTCACTATATCTAATTCTACCGCTTGGGACTTTTGATTTAAAACTGCTATATCGTGATACTCAAAATTGAATCCAATAGCAGAGGCAGAAATAATACTATTCGCTATGGCTTCAAAAATATAGGTATCGTTCGGACAAGGACTGATACCAATAGTTAGCATCATAGAATCGATTTGAGGTAATCATTAATTTCTGACCCTAAGCGTCCTAATGCATTATGGAGCTGCCATTTACTCTTATCCCGTTCACCTACCTGATTGCTAATCGCTCTGAGGTGAACGAATGGTATTTTTTTTTCTTCTGCAATTTGATGAAATGCGGCCCCTTCCATATTTTCAATTTGAGTTCGATAATATAGGTGTCTCAATTTATTTTTTTCTTCTCCTTCAAATAGGGTGTTGGTAGAAAGAGAGTTTACCATTTTTAGCTGCTTGAAAATAAGCCCGGTTTGATTAAAAGATGGAGGAAGGTAATTCTCTTCCATTATGCCCAATTCAATAAAGGATTTATATTCACCGTTCTGGAAAACACCCAAATCACCTTGGGTGTCATTTAACACTGTGACTACTTCGCCTAATGCAATTTCTGGAATAAAAGTTCCGGCTAGACCAATAAGAATGAGACGGTCGTATTTTTGTTTGTGTAACTTGTTCAACAAATTTTTGGTAAGCAAAATACCCCCGACGCCACAAACTAATTTGTCAAGTTGTTCGTTATCGCAATAGACAACATCCATTTCCATCTGAGTAGGTGCTAGAAGCAGTGTTTTCATACCATACAAATTTACAAAGATTCTCTTCTAATACAACTTTCTTATGGATTAAGAATTATCCTCTTAATTTGCGCGTAAATTTGCATCACACCTTGTAAATCAAGGAGAGAAACCAAAAAATTATTTCGAATGATTTATGTAACTAGAATAGAGCATTTTAACGCAGCCCATCAATTATGGAACCCTGATTGGAGTGATGAAAAGAATGAAGATTTTTATGGCAAATGCGCGAATAAAAATTATCATGGGCACAATTATGAGCTGCACGTTACCGTAAAGGGCGAAGTGAATCCGGAGACGGGTTTTTTGATTAATGCAAAAGCCTTGTCTCAATTGATAAAAGATATTATAATTGAAGAGGCTGATCATAGAAACCTAAATGTGGATGTGCCCTTCATGAAAGGAAAAATGACAAGTGCCGAAAATTTTACTATTGCTATCTGGGATGAACTAAAAGCAGAAGTTGAAAAATTAAACTGTAAAATGCACTATATAAAATTAGTAGAGACTCCTAAAATATATATTGAATATTATGGCTAATTATAAGAAAATAGAAGAATACAACGAGGATTATTTAAAAAATATGAAATCGCACTATGGCGATATTTTGTCACTCTTGGGCGAGGATACGGAGCGGGAAGGATTAGAAAAAACACCGCAGCGAGTGGCTAAAGCTATGGCCTATATGACCCAGGGCTATGAGATGAACGCTGTTGATATCATAAATTCAGCAAAGTTTGAAGAGAGTTATAGTGAAATGGTTTTGGTAAAAAATATTGAGTTGTACTCAATGTGTGAGCATCATATGCTACCATTTTATGGTAAAGCGCATATCGCTTACATCCCGAATGGTCATATTACAGGTTTGAGCAAATTGGCTCGTGTCGTAGATGTATATGCTCGTCGTTTGCAGGTGCAAGAGCGAATGACAGATCAAATACTGCAAGCATTGATAGAAGCGTTGAATCCGATTGGTGTTGCCGTTGTTATTGAAGCAAAGCACCTTTGTATGATGATGCGTGGGGTTCAAAAGCAAAATAGCTCTACGACTACTAGTGCTTTTAGTGGAGAATTTGAATCCAACACAAAAACGAGAAATGAGTTTCTTAAATTAGTTAGTAGTAACCTATCGTAGATCGATAACTTCTACCTTAGGATATTTACTTTTATTGAAAACAAAAACCTTATCGCTTAGTGATGGATTTTTAGTATAGTTGGTTATACTATAGCCGTAGGTGTTACCGTTTTTATCGTAAACTTTTCCGCCTGTAATCAAGTTCTTTTTTGTATCAACCTTCAGCATGATTTTTTCATACTGTACTGATTTTTTAAGAGGGATTAAACCAATATACATAATGTCTTTTTTAACTCCTAAGAATTTATAGCCATATTCTTTTTCGTAGAAATTAGTAAATAATTTTGACGGAGAAAAGGCATCCTCATTATCCTCAAATTCTGAAATTTGTACTTCGTTATTTTCTTTTAAATAGGTCCAAATATTTTTAGCGTCACAATAAATTTCTTGGCCGCTTATTTTTACACGGTATTTATCGCCTTTCATCATAACCGTACCGGATTTGCTTCCCTGACTTTTACCCTTTTTATTCTTAATGGTAATTTTAAAGTTAGCCTTCATTGATTTCAACGCCTTTAGATTTCTACTTACCTTGTTCAAAGCATTTTTAGCTTTTACATCGCCTTGAGAAAATCCATTCATTGAAATACAAGAAACTAAAAGAATAAGAAGCAAATTTTTCATAAGTAATTATTGTACTTACAAAGAAAAAAAACTATTTGCTAATAGGAAGTGAAGTGCAATATTCAATTGCTTACTAGCTGTTAAACATTGTAGGGAATCAGAACACTATTCCGAAGTAATAAAGAAGTTTCTGGCCAAGTAGACAATTTCAAAAGTCAATTTTGTAGAAGGGCCTTAAACAAAAATTATACTTGTAATTTGGTTTGAAAAGAAACTATTAATTGAAGGCTAAATTTCTTCGTAATCTTTGATAGGTAGCGACTACTTATGATTTTTCTTTTGGAGTCATTTGCTCCATTTGCCGTTGAATCGAGTCTTCATGTACCAGTTCAAATATCTTACGTATGAGCTCAGCGTCAAATTCTTTATGGGCCCATTCGGTTCGACTCTCCACGATTTCCCTCCATCGTTCTGGCTGATAGATGGGCATATTATTTTTTATTTTAATATCGCCAAGTTCCACACCAATGTTTTTTCGTTTTGCCAGTAAGTCAACAATTTCAGCATCGACTGAATCCATCACTTGACGTAAATGTTCAATTCGAGCATTGGCGGTGTCATTGCTTTCACCTTTTCTAAGGGTGAGTTTTTCAACGAGTTTAAATAAACGATCAGGTGTGATTTGTTGTTTTGCATCACTCAAGGCCGCATCAGGATTTGGATGCGTTTCGATCATGAGTCCGTCCAAATCTAAATCTAAGGCTCGCTGGGCGACATCGGCCAACAAATTTCTTTTACCGCAAATATGACTTACATCACAATAGATTGGAATGTTGGGATAGCGTCGTTTAATTTCTATAGGAATAGCCCAGTTCGGTTTGTTACGATATTTACTACTTTGATCGTAAGAAGAAAAACCTCTATGAATGCAAGCAATATCTTGTGTACCAGAACGTTGAATTCGCTCAATGGCCCCTGCCCATAGTTCTACGTCGGGATTGATAGGATTTTTTATTAAAATAGCTTTATCAGTTCCTTTGAGTGCATCTGCAATTTCCTGAACAGTAAACGGATTAACGGTACTCCGCGCACCAATCCAAAATGCATCAATATCATATCGTAATGCCAATTCAATCTGTTCGGGTGTAGCTACTTCAGTACAAACTTTCTTCCCCGAAACTTTTTTTACCTCCTGCAGCCATTCCAAAGCCTCTTGCCCCTTGCCTTCAAAATGACCAGGCTTAGAACGAGGTTTCCATACGCCCGCTCGTATCATATTTACATAGTCATTGTCTTTGAACGCATTAGCGATGGTAAGCATTTGCTCATGACTTTCGGCGCTGCACGGACCGGCAATTAAAAAAGGATTGCTTGAAAACATTCAAACAAAAATACGAAGGGGAGATGCGGTAAGAGCCTTTTTTATATTTTTTTGTGAAAACATAGAAAGACTCACTAAGAAAATCAGCGAGCTAAAAATTAGGCAAGAAGACTTTGAATATCGGCTTCGATTTTTTCTGGCTTCGTGATAGGCGAATATCGTTTGAACGCCTTACCGTTTTTGTCAATCAAAAACTTTGTAAAATTCCATTTCACTTTACTCCCAAGCAAAGAACCTAATTCGCTTTTTAAATGTTGAAATAAAGGATGCGTATCGCTACCATTTACTTTAATTTTTTCAGTGAGTTGAAAACTTACACCATGGTTTATTTTGCAGGTTTCAGTCAGTTCTTCATTGCTTAGCGGCTCTTGCCCTAAAAACTGGTTACAAGGAGCACCTAAAACAACCAAGCCTTGATTTTGATATTTCTGGTGTAGTGCTTCTAAACCTTCAAATTGAGGTGTTAGACCACATTGAGTCGCGGTATTTACTACCAAAACTACCTTACCTTTGTAGTCTTCCATTGAAATAGTTTCTCCAGAAGGTTTGTTGATTTGTAACGAATAGAAATCCATGTTGATGCAATTTATTTTTTAAAACGTAAAGGTAGGACGGGTAAATAGAACTCTTTCAGAAATCGTTCTGAAAAGAGCAGTATCGAAAAGGAAAAATTTGTTTTTATAAAAAATAAATTACTCCTAATAAGCCAATACTACCTAATACAAATGTGTAAGGCAAAGCCATTTTTATCATCTTTACATAAGACAATTTGATGGCAGGTGCCAAGGCCGAAGTCAATAAAAATAAGAAAGCAGCTTGACCATTGGGCGTGGCTACACTTGGTAAGTTAGTCCCGGTATTAATGGCTATCGCCAAGGTTTCGTATTCGGCACGATTAATTTTTCCTGATGTAAAGGCTGCTTGCACTTCGTTGATATAAACAGTAGCTACAAAAACATTATCGCTTATCATGGATAAAATTCCATTTGCACCATAAAACAAAGCAGGCTGAACGGATTTATCCTGTTCCAAAACATAATGAATAATTGGTTTAAATAAATGCAAATCATGTATCATACCAACAATCACGAAAAAGACGGCAAGTAAAGCTGTAAAAGGGAGAGCTTCTTCAAACGCATGACCAATACTATGCTCATCGATTATGCCTGTGAAGGCAGTTTGTAAAACAATGATGGCTAAGCCAATGAGCCCTACTGGTGCAAGGTGGAGTGCCAAAGCCACGATTAAAAAGATGGCTGAAACAGCCTGAACTATTAAAGCAAACTTTTCAGACTGAGTTCTTTTTTCATCTTCCTGTTCTAAGTAACCTTGAATAATATTTTTTACTTGGGCGGGTAATTGAGTGCCAAAGCCAAAAGTGCCCGTCACTTCCAATAGAATGCAAGTAAGTAGACCTGCTATCAAAACAGGTATGGTGATGGGAGCCATTGCCAGGAAAAATTGAACAAAATCCCAACCAAGTTTGTCACCAATTAAAAGATTTTGAGGTTCACCTACAATGGTACACACACCACCCAATGCTGTGCCCACAGCGCCATGCATTACTAAGCTTCTTAGAAAACTTCTAAACTGTTCTAGCGTTTCACTGCTCAACTCTTTTCGATCCATAACGCCACTTCCGTCAAAATCGTCATCGGCAGAATGTACGCGCAAATAAACCTGATAAAACCCAACGAATACACTGATCAATACGGCGGTAACCGTAAGGGCATCTAAGAAAGCACTTAAAAATGCAGCAATAAAACAAAACAAAAGTGAGAGAACAATTTTGGAACGAACGCGAACAAATATTTTACCAAAAATGAACATTAGCAGGGGCTTCATAAAGAAGATGCCCGCCACCATAAATACTAACAGTAGAATGACTTCTAAGTTTCCCTCAATCTCGGTGAACACGGTACCAGGGCTTGTTAACTTTAAGAGCACCACTTCAAAAGCGATTAAACCACCCGATTGCAAGGGGTAGCATTTCAGCGCCATGGCTAATGTGAAAATAAACTCACCAATAATAATCCACCCCGTGGCGGTAGGACCAACTGTGTAAAGTAAAATCGGATTGACGACTAAAAAAGCCAAGATGGTCATTTTGAACCAACGTGGAGATTTACCTAAAAATGAATTGAATAATTCCATAAAATATTGAACCCCATTGTAAGGATAGTTGCAATATTAACTTTCAATTTCGAGCTAATCAAACAACTGTAGCTTCTAAAGCACAGTTAGGTGTAAATTGTTGTTCACTTTTGCTGGTCTATTGGTTTCGCTAAGACCTTTTAATTGAATAAGCTTGCCCTCGAAGTGAGTCGCTAAAACTTGTGGAAGCTTTCTTTTCTACTTTAAAGAAGGAATATTTCTTTTCGGGGACATTTATAACTAATTTGTATTGATACATACAAAGACAACTGCAAGCTTCATTATTGACTTGTTCATAAAAAAATTTTAGAGTATCATTTTTGATAGTGTAATCTCCATAAAATTCTTGACAACAGGATGAAATGAACTTTAATTCAGTTGTTATTTTCATTTCAGATATTTGTTTTGAGTCAAAGTAAACGGTATATCTTTCGTGAATAGTGTCCTCGAATGCATCATCGCACGAGCCATTCTTTATAAATTGAAAGTTTTTTTCTTTCATTCTATTCTCGTAATAGTCCATTAATGCTGTTTGGGGTTCTTCATAAACTAGTGAGTTATCTGAGTCTTCGCAAGCCGTAATAAAACAAACTATTGTTATGAGATATAAGTATTTCTTCATCATTTTATTTTAAGCCTTATCTAATATATCACCCGCTCCACACAATCATGCGCGTAATGATAAGGAATATACTCCAGCGAAGGAATCGCTTTGGTTATAATCAAACTCGCTTTTTTACCTAGGCAAATACTACCGAGTTCTTTTTGCATACCGAGAGAAGCCGCACCATTAATCGTTACAGAATTTATGGCTTCGTTGGGCGTCATTTTAAGTTGGGTACAAGCTAGGCTCATCATAAAACTCATATTACTACTCGGGCAACTGCCGGGATTGTAATCCGAGGCAATCACCACGGGTAAGTTCGCATCAATCAAAGCACGCGCCGGCTGATAATTCATAGCCAAAAAGAAAGCTGCACCCGGGAGCAATACTGGTAAGGTGTTAGAATTTTGTAAGCACTTTATTTCCTCTTCGCCTAGCGATTCTAAATGATCTACACTAATAGCATTATGCTTTACACCAACTTGTATGCCGCCACTATTGTGCAATTGGTTGGCGTGTATTTTAGGTATTAGGCCGTGCTTTATGCCTGCTTCTAATACCTGCTCCGTTTCTTCTACAGAAAAGAAACCTTGCTCACAAAACGCATCAATATAATCTGCTAATCCTTCGTCGGCTACACGTGGAAGCATTTCGTTTATAATTAAATCTAAATAGCCTTGATGGTTATCTTTATACTCCAAAGGATAAGCATGGGCCGCCAAAAAACTAGCTTTTATCGGAATGCGTTTCAGTTCTTTTAATCTACGGATTACCCGCAGCATTTTTAGTTCAGCTTCGGTGTTCAATCCGTAGCCACTTTTTATTTCTATCGCGCCCGTACCGTTTTTAATAGCCTCTTCTAATTTAGGAACCGAAAGGTCAAAGAGTTCGTCCTCGCTGATGGAAGCCATTTTTTTTGCCGAATTTAAAATGCCACCACCAGCTGCGGCTACCTCAGCATAACTCATACCTTTAATCCGCATCACAAATTCATCCTCACGACTAGCCGCATGTACTAAATGTGTATGCGAATCAACGTAAGTAGGCATTACATATTTACCCGTAGCATCAATTGTTTCATCATAAGATATTGCCAAAGCATCGGCACTATCGCCTAAAGCCTTTTGCCTAGTCCCTAAATCTATAGAACCAAAATCCACAATCACTCCATCCTCAATAATTAAAAAAGCATTTTCGATGCAGGGCAAAGTATCCATATCGTGCCCGAATACTTTATCTTTACGCTCGGCTTGGGTTTCTACTTGTACTAGTTTTTTAATATTGGTAATCAGTGTTCTCATAGTCAATCGTAAATGTAACAACTCTTGAATACGCTCGGAAATATTTTTAAGGTTCATAGTTTTGGCGAAAGTCATGGTCCTGCAGTGGGTGCCGTGATTGATGGTTGTCCTGCTGGCTTAGTGCTTGATATCAAAGCGATTCAACAAGCAGTAGATAAACGAAAAACGGGGCAACACAGTTTTAGCTCTGCACGAAAAGAGGACGATGTTGTAGAAATTTTATCGGGTGTTTTTGAAGGTAAAACCTTGGGCACGCCTATATGTATTTTGATAAAAAATAAAGACGCCCGCTCCAAAGACTATGATAAAATAAAAAATGTGTACCGACCCGGCCATGCAGATTTTACCTACCAAAAAAAGTATGGATATCGAGATTATCGCGGTGGGGGAAGAAGCTCAATTAGAATAACAGCACCTATGGTAGCTGCGGGTGAAATAGCCCGGCAATTAAATACGGAACTTACTAAAACGAAAACGATTGTTTTTGTAAGTCAAATAGGCAGAGCGAAATACGATGTTTCTAATTTATCAGAAACAGGTTTGAGCGAAGAAGAAATTGTGTTCTTAAAGAATTCGGATAAAAATTTAGTAAAAGCTGATTTTGAAAAGCAAGTAGATAAAGAAATAGAAACAACTATGGTAGACGGGGATACATTAGGTGGACGAATTACGACGCTCATAGAAAATCTGCCTGTAGGAATTGGCGAACCTATTTTCGGAAAATTACAAGCGGAACTTTCTTATGCTTTACTGAGTATTAATACGGTTAAGGCGGTTGAGTTTGGTGAAGGGGTCAATGCAGCTGCAATCAAAGGCAGCGAACATAATGATGAATTTGTTTTGCAAACAGAAAAGGCTGCTACCCAAACGAATCATCACGGAGGATTATTAGGCGGGATCAGTACGGGCGAACGAATCAATTTTTCGGTTTACTTCAAACCAATTTCTAGTATAAGAAAAGAACAACAAACACTAAATGAAAAAGGCGAAGCGGTAGAAATTAAAATAGAGGGGCGGCATGATGTGTGCGCCGTGCCGCGTGCTGTGCCAATTGTAGAAGCTTATACTAATATTGTATTAGCAGATTTAATATTAAAAAATAGAAATGCAACAATTTAAAAATACGATGCTCGTTGGAATGATGAGTGTTTGCACTCTGGGTTTTTTTTCCTGCCAAGCACAGAAAAAAGTGAGTGGGATCAAGAAGAAGACCGTAACAGAAAACAAATTAGAAACTAGTCAGTCAGATGAACGTTTTCAATCAGAAAAAAATCTAAAAGGAGCGAGTATTCCTCAGTTTAGTTTTATTACAGCCCAGGGCAAGGAAATGCACACCAAGGATTTTCCTAAAGATAAACCTGTGTTGTTGATTCTTTTTAATCCGAGCTGTGGGCATTGTCAAGTCTTACTAGAGCAAATCCGTGATAATATAAACGACTTTAATTTTGCTACGATTTTATTCCTTACGGGTAAACCATTAAAAGATGTGTTGTCCGACTATGTAGTGAATGTCAAGGTTGATAAAATGCAAGATGAAATTCTAGTAGCTTCTGATAATTCTGATGCTACGCTCAAAATATTTGAGTACGAAGGAATTCCTCAGGTCATGATTTATAATAAAGAACATAAGTTGGAATTCATTTATTATAAAGAAGCGCAGAATATGAATATGTTGCGTTATTTGAAAAAGTAATTTATGCTATATCCCTATAAAGATATTAATGTAAAAGATGGCTATAAGCCCATTTTTACTTGGCTGTTTCTCTTGACTAATATTGTCGTTTTTATCTATTCAGTTTCTTTGGGTACACGCGGTTTCCAATCTTTTGTTTATCAATACGGAGTGATTCCTGCTGAAGTTACACAAGGACAAGACTGGCTCATGGCGTGGACGAGTATGTTTGTGCATGCTGGTTGGATGCACATCATTGGTAATATGCTTTTTCTTTATGTTTTTGCTGATAATATTGAAGCTCTGGTTGGGCATGTGCGTTTTTTCTTATTTTATTTTTTAGGAGGACTATCGGCTGTTTTACTGCAAACCATTATGGATTGGAACAGTACCATACCTATGGTAGGAGCAAGTGGATGTATCTCAGCCGTTTTAGGAGCTTATTTAGTTATGCTGCCCCGCAGCAAAGTGAAACTCATGTTTTTCTTCTTTGTTCGATTTTGGGTTCCGGCTGTTTTATTTTTAGTTTTATGGGCTGTGCAACAATTTATGGCCAGTTTTGGTTCAATTGCTAAAACACAGGAAACGGGTGGGGTAGCCTATTGGGCGCATATTGGAGGTTTTGTTTTTGGCGTAGCTTCGGGAATTTATTTTCGTATGACTCGGAAGTATAAATAGTTTCTTGTTTCTCTCTTCATAAAGAGTAGTGCCTCGCAGTTCCCGTAAACTTGCACAGCTACGATTATTGCAAACAGTAGCTCAAACTTTTACGTTTTTTTGATATTATAATTCTAAACATTGTCTGTTTGAGCGCAGTGAAGACGGTATATTTGTCACCATGTCAATTGAGGTAAAAAATCTTACCAAAACCTACGGTGAACAAAATGCTGTAGACCAAGTAAGTTTCAAAGTAGAGAAAGGCGAAGTGGTAGGTTTTTTAGGACCGAACGGAGCAGGAAAATCGACTACTATGAAAATTATAACTGGCTACCTGCCGGCTACTCAAGGGGAAGCACTTGTGTGTGACACTAAAGTAGATGCGGAAGATATAGCTACACAAAAAAAGATTGGATATCTACCCGAAACGAATCCAATGTATTTAGACATGTACGTGCGAGAGTATCTTGCTTTTTGTGCGGGTGTACACGGATTAAAAGGAAAGTTGGCAACAGAAAGAATAGAGGAAGTAATTAACTTGACAGGCCTTACGCCAGAAAGTAAAAAAATAATTGGTTCGCTTTCTAAGGGTTACAAACAACGGGTCGGATTAGCTCAAGCGCTTTTGCACAATCCAGAAGTTTTAATATTAGATGAGCCAACCTCGGGTTTAGATCCCAATCAAATTGTAGAGATTCGGAATTTAATTTCTAAAGCAGGGGAAGAAAAAACGGTATTATTAAGCACGCATATTATGCAAGAAGTAGAGGCAATGTGTGATCGTGTGATTATTATTAATCAAGGTAAAATTGTTGCCAATGACAAGCTGGCTGACTTGCAAGAAAAGTATACGGGTAAAAGCTTAGAAGATATTTTTAGGACACTTACAAAATCCGTTACAACCGCTGAAACTGTTTAGTATACTTTGCTAGAAACAATTAATAAATTTACGTTTATGACTCGCAGTATTATTTTCCTTTTTTTAATTTTCCTCCCTTCATTTGTTTTTGCTCAAACCAATCAAGAAGAGTCTACTAAAATAGAAAGTCGTTTTTCAAGAATACTTCTTTCACACGATGTTAGAGTCGCTCTTCAAAATGTAGGGATTGGCATGCCGCCCAATTTTGTTAATGGGAAACTGCATCCTGGGCTTTTAATCGGCATTCAAAAAAAAATAAGGCAAACCACTCAATGGGATTATCATTTGGACTTAGGATATTTTGCCATTCACTCTTTGCAACGAGTGGCCTATATCAAACCCGGAATGGGTTATACCGTATCTATTGCTAAAAAATTGGAACTCCGACCAACTATAAACTTTGCGCTTATGGGTGTAGGTCAGATTAATGATGAGTTCAAGTTTGTAAATGGTCAATACGAGAAAGTAGCTCGGCATAGATTGCAAGTAGCTCCTAGTTTTGGATTAGAGAGCTTTCTGACTGTGGTTAAGAAAAAAAACATAGCCTATCAAGCAATGCTCGCATATGAATTTGGAGTGCAACTCCCTTTTAGTTCATTGTCTAGTATTTTACCACTGAATCAAATAAAAATTGGAGTTCGTATAAAAAAATAAGTATGAAATTAGAAGTTGGATTTTTATTATTGCTGGTTTCTACTATTGTTTTATCATCTTGTCAAAAAAGAGATACGGATGAAAATGCCATAAGTTGTAGTAACAATTTCGGTTGGGCAGATACTAGTGACAGTCATCCAAAAGATGCAGTGCTTACTCGGATGATGTCTAAGCTCACTGATGCAGGTATGCCAGGTATTAGTCTGATGTTAGAAGATTCAAATGGAGTTTGGTACAAAAGCAACGGCTATGCAGATATTGAGAATCAAACTAAAATGCAGCCCTGCCATTTAGTGAAAATTGCGAGTGTCACTAAGCTATTTACGGCCACAATGATTTACCAGTTGATAGATGATGGCAAAATAGGATTAGATGAATTAGCGAGTCAATACATTGACCAACGTCATATTGATAAGATTGAAAATTTGGATAAAACCCGTATACGCGATTTGCTAGCACATAGTTCTGGCATCTATGATGTGGTGTTTGACTCAGAGTTTATTTTAAACACGTTTAATAATTTGGGTCGGGCAAAAAGCTATGATGAGCTCTTAGAATTTGCTCATGGAAAGAAAGCGGCTTTTGAATTCAATAGTGAGCAGAAATATAATCAGACGCTCAACCACGTAGTGCTGGCCATGATTGTCAATAAAGTGATAGGCCTCGATCAATCTAAAAAACTGAAAACCGATATTTTTAATGCTGTAGGAATGAATGACACTTATATCCGCCCGCAAGAAAGCATCCCTTGGAGTGAGGTAGCCAAAGGATATTATGATTATAGAAAAGAAGGTATACTTCAAGATTTGACCCCTTTGGTCACTGGTGATGGCAGAGGATTTACTGGAATCTATAGTAATGTCAATGATCTTCGATTATTTACCAATGCTCTTTTTAGAGAAAAACAATTGATGAGTGGCGCTATGTTTTCATCTATGACTACGAAAGCTAGCCTTGACCCCGACGTGAATTTAGCCGGAGGCTGCCGTGTAAATACGGTAGTGGTCGATGATGAAACCTACAATTGGTACGGCCATCCGGGAGGAGAAGTCAATTACGCTTCGGGCGCTTTTTACTGTCCACAGTTAGATGCAACGCTTACTTGGGCGGTAAATTATGGCGTAGCGTTTCAAGAACTAGGCGCTTATACGCAATCCTATTACGATTTTCGAGAGAAGTTGTTTGAAGTAGTCGCTCGGTAGCTAAGCTTTTTTAATTATTTGGAATAGGGAAAGCAATTGTGTTGTAAGCTCCCACTTTTGATATTAACTTTGCGCATCGAATAAAAATAGCATGGGAAATAAAAACACGCATCAAGATAAAATAGATAATTTTTTAGAAATTGTAAAGTCTAAAGATGGTCATCAACCAGAGTTTATTCAAGCGGTAGAAGAGGTCGCTGAAGCAATTATTCCATTCATGGAAGATCATCCTAAGTATAAGGAAGCAAAGGTTTTAGAGCGAATGGTAGAGCCAGAGCGCACGCTTATGTTTCGTGTTCCTTGGCAAGATGATAAGGGCGAAGTTCAAGTAAACAGAGGGTTTCGTGTAGAGTTTAACTCGGCCATTGGTCCCTATAAAGGTGGTTTGCGTTTTCACCCTTCAGTAAATTTATCGATCCTTAAATTTTTGGGTTTTGAGCAAGTATTTAAAAACTCACTAACCACTCTGCCAATGGGAGGCGGTAAAGGAGGGTCAGATTTTGACCCGAAGGGAAAAACAGATAGTGAGGTAATGCGATTTTGTCAATCATTTATGACTGAGCTAGCTCGGCACATTGGTGCGAATACGGATGTCCCTGCTGGAGATATTGGAGTAGGTGGCCGAGAAATTGGCTATATGTTCGGACAGTACAAACGATTGCGCAATGAATTTACAGGTGTGCTCACTGGCAAGGGGCTTAACTGGGGTGGTTCCTTAATACGCCCTGAGGCTACAGGCTATGGTACAGTCTATTTTGCGCAAGAGATGCTTGCGACTAAAGATGAATCATTTGAAGGCAAAACGGTTGCGATTTCAGGTTCTGGAAACGTGGCGCAATATGCTTGTGAAAAAGCAACTGAGCTTGGTGCTAAAGTGTTGACACTTTCTGATTCGAAGGGGTACATACATGATGCTGATGGTATCGATGCGGAAAAACTTGCGTGGGTAATGGAATTAAAAAATGAAAAACGAGGAAGAATTAGCGAGTACGTGAAAGAATATCCTTCGGCAAGTTTTCATGATGGAGAGCGTCCTTGGGGTGTGGCTTGCGATATAGCTTTGCCGTGTGCCACTCAAAATGAACTAGAAAAAGAAGGTGCAGAATCCTTACTTAAAAATAATTGTATTTGCGTAAGCGAAGGAGCTAATATGCCTTGCACGGCAGAGGCGATTGATAAATTTCATGAAGCTAAAATTTTATTTGCACCCGGTAAAGCATCTAATGCTGGCGGAGTCGCGACTTCCGGATTAGAAATGTCACAAAACTCTTTGCGCCTTTCTTGGTCAAGAGAAGAAGTAGATGAAAAACTACATAATATCATGGTATCGATTCACGAAGCTTGCGTAGAGTATGGATCCGAAGACGGCTATGTAGATTATGTAAAAGGAGCTAACATTGCTGGCTTTGTGAAAGTTGCAGACGCAATGATTGATCAAGGACTAGTGTAGCACTTGATGTAATAGGATAGCGAAAGAATTAGAAACAAATAGGTTTCCCTTTAACGGAAATACAAACGGTTTGAGTTTAAGCTCAAACCGTTTTTGATTGTGCCCTGACGATCAGTTTTTATTTTAGATATTCTAAAGTATTAACCATTTCATATTTAGTGCTACGTTTCATGAACTCTCTCATAAAAGTAGTATGGCTGCCACCAGAGAGAATAAAAATTCTGTCTTCCTTAGTTACGGGTATTCTATTCAGGTTAGAAAAAATTCTTAAATATCGCTTATAAAATTTCGTAGCCTCATCGGCTCCCTCATATCTTTAATTACTACCTACATGCGTTAACGACTGGCCATGACGAATGCGGGCTTACGGAGCATATCGTTTGGGTTGTTATGTTGTTAGTCCGAATTTTTGTACAAAGCTAAGGTTTTATCTTATATTTTTTTAAGGTCAGAGCTTTGCTTTGGCGGTTTTCGGAGCAGAGTTTTTCAGTTTGTTGTGCAGCCCGTATTCCTTATAGCTGATGTTGTAAAGAGTTGCTCATTCCCATTTATTCATTGTCTCTAGTAAGAATGCATTTTCAAGTCTACCAATAGCTTCTGAGCTAAAAGTGCAATTTGGTAATGATTTTTTTAATTTCTCAACATCATTCTCGTTGTACATTTTAAAACTCATATTAAGTTGTCTTAACGATTTTAGTTCACTTAAATGGTGGGGAAAAACTTTAAAATCACAATTTGTTATATTTAAAAATCTGAGACTTTCTAGTTTTGTTATATTTTTTGGTAGGCTGTCCAGCTTGGTGTCGCTTAGGTCAAGATATTCAAGTGAATATAAATTAGACGGGACCTCGTTTAATTTAAATACTCCGTAACCATTGCTTCTTAAGCTTAAGTATTTCAAATTTTGAAATGATGTTAATTCGTTCGGTATCGCGTTAAACCAATTGTCAGAAAGGTCAATACCTTTAATCTTATTGATAGATTTAATTGACTTGGGCAATTTTAAAAATCCACAATCGGATAAATTTATACCCGAAATTTTGGGATTTATTTTTCTAATTATTTTTTTAATTTTATTAGTTTCTGAATAGCTTAAATCTAGATATTTTAAATGAGACAAGTTTAATAAGTTACTTGGTACTCCTTGATTCTTGTTAATATGCAACTTTAAATAGATAAGTTTTGGTAGTTTCTCAAGTATTGAAATTGAATGAGATAAGTCAAGATTATAGTTTCCGCTAATGTCTACAAACTCAAGTGTTTTAATATCACTTATACAACTAGGTAAATATTGGGCTTGAATAAAATAAATACTTAGGCTAGAGAGATTAGGTAATTTAGTCAGCTTGCAAAGCTCGTTCAAGTCAAAACGATTATTTTCTGAAATTTCAAATGACTCTAACTTTTGAAGTTTAGTAAAAGTTCGAGGTAGACTTTTGAAACTAGATTCAGTCGCACTAAAATGTTTAAGATTAACAAGTTTGTCAATACTGTCTTCGATTGTATCGCATTTAAATTGACTTCTAAAATGGTGCGGACAAGAAATATGTAATGTAGTTACTTCTTCCGGGCTTTTTAAGGCTTGATTTAGCCCATAAATAGCAGTTTGCGAATACAAATTTACATTGAAAAGTAGGGCACCGAAAATCAATACAAATTTTAAATTCATCTGTCTTTTAATTCTTTACAACGATTTGGCTATGCCCAGTGCTGGTTTACGGAGCAGAGTGTTTGGGTTAGTGTGTTGTAAGTCAAAGCTAAGGTTTTATGTTATATTTTTCTAACGTCAAAGCTTTGCTTTGACGTTTTCGGAGTTGGAGTGTTTCGGTTTGTAATGTTGCCAGTATTGGGTATAGCTCTTGTTATAGTCTTTTATTCTTCTTTCTGCACAAATCGATTTATTAGCTTCACAAAACTATCTGTTGCCTGATAATTAATACCATTAATTTGAGTGAGGCCAGAATTTGACTCAACGATTATATTCTTACTTCCTTCGCAATGCAATTCTAATAGAAATCTATTATCGACACTACCTTTAAACTCATGCTTTTCCAAGCTTAATAATTCAGTTATTAATACCTCAATTTGCACCTTTTCTTTAATAATAATTGGTTCCATTTCTAACATAGATTCGGGAGTGATACGAATTGGGGTAAGAGCGCCTGGCATAGGCATTCCATATATCTCTACCATGTCGCATTTGCATTCCTGAAGTGACGTGTTACAGCTACTAAAGAACAGTAGTATTAAGAAATTCATAAACCATCTATTTCTTGTCATTTCTTGTTCATTCTTATTGACTATAACGGTTTAGGCTATAAGTAGTGCGGACATACGAAGCACACACTCCAAGCATTATCGCTGTTAGCCAAAGCTACGCTTTTGCTTTATTTTTTCCTAAGGCCAAAGCGTTGCTTTGGCGGTTTAGTATTAGTGTTTTTTCGGTTAATACAATTCCCGCATTACTTATAGCTGTTGTTACCTACTTTTTTTATTTCTTCAATTCGGTCTTTTAATTTTCCTGTTCCTATCATAATGTCGTGGTGGTTTATTATGAAAATCCATTCGTATTTCTTGGAAATAATTAATACTTCATCACACCATACAGATTCTGGAAAAATCTTTTCAAATGCATTAATAGTTCCTTCGTAAATCCAAAACTTAGTCTGCTCATTGACGGTTTCATCAAGTAAGAACCAAACCTTCTCGACTGAATCTATGAGTTCTTCTAATTTAATAGTCTCATAATTTATCGTAGCTGTGGCGAAGGGAGGCACTAAAGTCTCCCATATACATCTTGAATTTTTGCTTGAAGAAAATTTCGCCCAAATTTTAGACTCAATTTCATTCCATTGATTGATATTAACTTCTGAAAATTCATCGTTCGAAATATCAAGTTGTTCGCAGAGTTTTTTAATCTCAACACGTAAATCCGTCCAAGTCCTTTTACTCTTTGATTTTATGTGTCTTTTCTTATGCAATCTAATTGTAGGTAACGTACGTGGCTATGAGGAGTACGGATTTATGAAACACACACTCCAAGCTATAACGCTGTTAGTCAAAGCTACACTTTTGCTTTATTTTTTCCTAAAGTGAACGGGTAGCTTTGGCGGTTTTCGGAGCAGGTCTTTTCGGTTCGTAATGTTGCCCGTATTCCTTCATTAGCCGATGTTGT
>ENA-ORXR01000304-ORXR01000304.1-marine-metagenome-genome-assembly--contig:-NODE-304-length-73051-cov-5.716885_pt1 | contig 73051 bp, 67 predicted proteins | sample MGYA00237866_ERZ511479 | MGnify/ENA metagenome assembly ERZ511479 | reverse complement strand
GCGGAGCCTCATGTGATCGAGGGTTAGGCGCGAGGATCAAGTGGATGAACATCCATGCGTGACGAGCAACAACGACCCCGTTCTCATGAGGTTACGCCCGAAGGGTTTGCACAGCCTTCGATTCGGCAAAGCCGCTTTTCTATCCAACAATTCCTTCAAAACGACAGGTTGCCGAGTTTTTCAACACCCTGCTAGAGCGCGTTCGCTTTGCTGGGCATCGATATCTAGATTGAGGGAGGAGTATTTTTCGGTGGGACCAGTGAACTCAGCATTGAGGCGAGGCAGTTCTTCTGTCTGCCCAGTGTCTTCACAGGCACGGATTTCTTTCTCAAGCTCATCGAGTTTGGCGGGAGGTTTTCAAAGGAATGACCACCAACTTCGTTCATGTCCGATTGGGTGGCGATCAATTCATCGATCAAAGCATTGATGTAGGTGCTGGCTTGCTCAGGCGGAGTGTGCTGGGCGGTGATTTCAATAATCGTAGTGTCAGGGAGCGTTCTGATTTGGACGATCTCTGTCTGGGGAAGCGGGTCGTCAATCTTTGCGAAGGCGCGGGCTTGGAGATCCGCTGAGCGAAGGAGGGAGAGAGTTTGTTCGTGGAGTGCTCCAGAATCTGAAGTCTCGCTGACTCCCCAGTCCGTCAGCAACCGAGCGCGGAGTGGGATGGGAGTATCTTCGACAACGACGATCAATTTAGAGAAGAAACTTCGAGGCACTTCGGCGGCCGATCCCGCACGTTCCACTACGGAGACGGGGCCCGTTTCTAGCCTGCTTCCGCGATCAATACTATTCAGAGTATTGAGGATTGTGTCATAGCGGAGACTGAGGCGAGCTACCCGCTGGTTGAGCAAATCGACAGCACTCGGAACAGTTTTTGGGTTGTGGGGGAGGCTGCCTTTAGAGGCTTCTTCAAGACTGAGACGGCGTTCAAGTTCGGCTAAATAATTAATGCTTGCGAGCGCTCCTTTGTCGCTTCTCGCTGCGGATCGAACTGCGTTCTCATCCCTTTACTCCACCTCCTTTTTCTTCGAAAAATGGCGGAGGGAGTGGGATTGGCTTGCGCCTTGCTTGCGAGCGCTCCTTTGTCGCTTCTCGCTGCGGATCGAACTGCGTTCGAACCCACTAATCCCTCGCACTTTTTCTTCGAAAAATGGCGGAGGGAGTGGGATTCGAACCCACGGTAACATTGCTGCTACACTGGATTTCGAATCCAGAACCCATCCCAGCACCACTATGGATTCCCTGTATTTTAAAGGGTTTAATCCTCTGTATTCCGCCCGAATCCTCTGGAATTGGATTTTTAAGACAACTATAAGCCAACTGAAATTTACTAATAATCGCCTTCCACGCGTAAGCCGCTCCGAAATATTTTGGAGGCTAATGCGGTTGCAGAAATCCTCTGAGTCCAGAGCATCCGAATCTTTCGCGACGGGATTTTTCCATGAGTCACCGTCTTTTTCGTCATCGACGATTTTCGACACGTGACCGACTTTTTCCTAAGGGTCGGGAACTTTGGGCTGGAACACTGTGTTCTTGAACAGTTTTTGAATTCGGGCTACGACTCTCGATGAGAACGATCATTGCTGGTGGAAGAGACGTGACCGATTACTAACTTCTTCTCGATGCCGTGGCGGCAAGTGGTTGGAGTGACGAGATCACGACGGTGGTATCAGGTGCCGCCAAAGGGGTTGATGCCATGGGTGAACGGTGGGCGGACGAGAACGACATTGAGATTGCTCGTTACCCTGCAGAGTGGAAGACCCATAAACGAGCCGCTGGCCCGATACGGAATCGTAAGATGGCGGAGAACGCCGATCGCCTCATCGCGTTATGGAATGGTTCATCCAAAGGAACTGGCGGGATGATCGGACTTGCCGAAAAGCATGGGCTTGAAGTCTACGTCCATCGGATTTGAGATCATCCCATTTACTGAACGATAGATTACAGTATGCTAGGCGAACACGTTCTCGACGCTGGAATCGGTCGAGAAGCTATTTTACAGATCAAGGCGCATAAGGCTCACAAGCTGGCTGATAGGAATCTCCAACCACTCGTTACCTCCAAATTTAGAAAGAGCGATATGGAATTTCATATCTGCTTCGAGAAATGGCAAGGCGTCGGCATCACTGCAGATTCCGGTGCCGAGTGGGAGATTACAATGACGTCGAAAGCAGCTGAAGAATATCCGGAACGATTATCAATCTGGATCTGGATAGGAGCTTTAGTTCTTCTTGTAGTGGTGATCGTTCTCGTCGGGATACCTAACTAGTCTCTAATCCGAGGCTCGTGCTATCGGTCTGATTTGCAAAGAACCGCAACACCAACACGCTGAGGTCTCGTGGGGGGCGGTTGGCGAATACAGAGCTACTCAACGACCTGCGGGTTCAGTGGTTCTACCATTCAGATCATCTGGCATTCCTCACGAAGGTTGAAGAGATGTTCAGGGCGATGAAGGAACGGTGTCTTGAGGTTGGTTTGGATACTGCTGAGAGTATTTTAGGTAGACCTTCTTGTTTGAGGGTGCCTAACTATACCTGACTTTCGAAGAAATCGTGCCGCTTGAACATCATTACTCTGGGGACTCAGCTTGGAATAACTTCGTTTCAGTTCACAGAAATGAAATTGCTGGAAGTCCATCCTCAGGTTTGGTTACTGCTCTATCTGGGCATGAGGATATAGCCATCGTCATTAGTTCCGTCGTGGTTGATCCTCAGGAGTGGATTCATCGAAGTATTCCTGCCCTCGATGGCCTCACAGCAATTGATTGTGTCGCGACACCAAATGGGATTAAGAGATTGCGCCAATGCCTGATGCGATTCCCAGTCTAACAAAAACAGCAACAAAATGTTCCGCATCGTCGTCCCAGTTGTCTTGTCGATTGTTCTCACAGCGTGTGATCGAAGCACGGTTGCCGAACCAGAGGAATCCAAAAAAACTGAGACCGAGTGGATTGATCCAAATGAGATTCAGTTCAGCCCGATCCACCACGAATCGCTCCCCGAAGAACTGTTAACACGCATCAAGAATGTCCATTCTACATTTGCTGACGTAGACGGGGCTTCGCTCTCAGAGTGGATTACTGATTTTAAACGCGATGGAAACCCAGAAGAAAACGTCGAAATCTGGGAGGATATGCAGACCGCCTACCTGAGCTACTGCAAAGATCGTGATTTAGACCTAGCTACCCGAAAAGAAGTCTTTCGAGTTCTTCTGTTTCGATCCATGGCTTCGCGTGCCTATGTGCTTGAACAACTTGAGTTGTCAATTCTCTCAACGGACGACGCCGAGGCAATCATGAACGCGTATTCGAGTGATCCGAAACCGATCGAGATGATAGAGGTCGATCAGTGATACTTCTGTTTGTATTTCAGCTAGACTGAACCACTCTCCAATTTTCGGCTATGCCGAATTTCTGGGAACCGTTATGACACAGACGTGCATAGCGTTTTGAAGCCCGGCGAGTAGAATTCGTCATAGCATCTTGAGATCCGCTCAGTCAGCGGACGCCAACCGAGGGGACAACTCCACGGTGGTTCGGCAAAAGCCAGATGCGGGAACCTTCCAAAATCCCATGCAGTATTCTGACAGTCCAATCCTCGGCCTCATCACAGATCGCATCTCCGAGGCTGTAATCACGAGACGAGATCTTGGCAATCTGCTCAGTCGGGACTCAAATCGAGCCAGGTCATTCAACCGTCTCGATGCATTCCTCCGTGGCGAGGAACTGAATGCATCGTTCATCGAGAAGTTAGCCAACCGACTCGGGATCGATGCCGAGGATATTGCCGAAGGATGGTCAAGGCATCGTGCATGGGAGGATCAATCCCATCGGGAACGTGTGATGGCATATCGAGGTCGTCATCTCTGGGTCTTTCCCAAGCGAGATGGAAGTCGGCCATCGTTCGTTACAATGATCGGTGCCGACATCTACTTCCTGATCCGCCTTCCCGAATGGTTGGCCAACCTCGGTGAAGACGAGGATGTGAATTCTGTTTGCCGGTTCATTCGAGAAGAAGCGCCTATTCCAAGACTGGAATATGTGAAGGGCAGAATCGAGCGTTTCCAATATCGCCGAAATGTGGATGAGGCATTCGATATCAGCCCTGAAGGTGAATTCATCAAGAAGGTCGAAGACTGGAGCGACCACATTCGAGCGGTCGCGGTCAAAGTCGGAGGTATGCACAAGGTTCCGAAGGGTTTGCTCAGAGAAGGAAAAAGCCGATGATTCTAACGCCTTCCACATACGATGGGACTCTGAAGTTCTGGATCGATCCACAAGGAATCCTGATTCCCGTCGTTCGACTTCACGCCTCTACTATTAAGTCACCTGAGATCAGGGATCACTATGATATCCCGTTCGAAGAGACCGAAGGAATGGATGCGGTCGAGAAGGATCGCACCGAGCGATGGAACGCGGTTCAGCATGGCTTTATCAGAGGGATCATCCGAAGAAATGGCCACCTGACCCTAGAAGCCGCTGGAACGCCGCATAGAGACGCTGGAAGAGCCGTTGAGTCGATTAGCGGCTACTTCAACGGGATCACCTACAACGTCCTTAAGCGAGACTATACAGGCAAGATAGTGGTGTGCTGGATGAAGAGCCTATCAGTCCCTCTGAACCTTGATCGTGAGACTCGAACTCAGAAGATCGAAGAATTTTTCAAAACCGTTCGGGAAAGAATTCCCGACCACAACCTAACCACGAGAATGAGATTAGAAATCGTCGCTTATAAACTCCCAGAGGGAATCTGGGCATTTGATCACGATCATGAGGATACGGTCTGCGAAGCCTTGCTGAATGGAACCGAGTTGGTCATCGATGCCCACTACAAAAGGATCAAGGGTGTTGATGCTGTCGAGGACGACACGCTCCAGATCGTTCTGGCCACTGAACCACAGGATGACCTTGGAGATCCAGACACCGAGTTAGACAAGGATGACAGCGACCACTACTTCGAGAGGGAACTGGGAATGCCTGTCTGGCTCTGCCCGTGGCTTGAGGGATATTTTGGGAACAGGCCAGAGAACCTGTTGATCTGGATCGAACCGGAGAACGTTCCGAAATCCTAGTCCACCCGTCCCGCCTTTCCCTTGGGAGGAGGCTTGGAGTCAATCAGATCCACCATCTTCGAGATCTCATCCTTAGGATCGGCATCAAGAGCCGTGAGGATCTGGTAAAGCTCAATCAGGTCGATCCTTCTCTCGCCCTGCTCCATGCGGCTAACGAGGCTCCTCGGGCTATCAAGCCGTCTGGCCAGTTCCCTCTGATCAATCCCAGCGGCATGGCGAAGCTCCACCAGCCTAGCGGCAAGTAGCTTCTGAGCCTCCGTGTTGATTGACCTGAGCAAGTCCATGGGTATTCTATATAGTGTAGGTCTTCCGAAGATACAGCAAAACCAGCGCAAGGCTGTGGAATACTTTAAAGCTCGCGGCAGAGTGATTAGCATCAACAATCAAGAATGATGAAGAATTCTGTCCGTTGGCCTGAAAGACTGTTCTTGGTGATTCCGACGCTCCTTTTTCTGGGACTCAGTTCCTGCTCCATGGTTGAAGAAGCGTGGGAAAGTTCTGGCAGACGATACGCAGAGATACAAGGCCGTGAGGCGGGCCGAGTGTCGAGTAGAACGGATTCTTACATCAGGCGCTACACTGGTCCGCCAAATGGAGATCCCGTGGATGTTGTCAGATCCTACCATCGAGCGGTTGCTGTAGGAGACTCAAAAACGGCATATGGATTCTTAGCTCAAAGCTTAAGAGCAAAGACGCCTTTCGACGAGTTCCAAAAGGATATCGGAGTCTTCGGGGGCGTGCCGTATAATGTCCGTGAGATAAAGCGTCGTCCCGGGGGGTGGGACACTGTAGTAGTGGACGTTGAAATCAATCTATCTATAGACGGCGAAGAAAGGAGAGTTTCGGGGAGCCATGTCGTGAAATCAAGCAACTCAAACTGGGTAATCTCTTCTTCGAAAATAGGCAGTGTTCGAAGGACAGGCGCGAGTCTTGACAAGCACATCGAAGAGAACCTGAAACGTGCAAAGGCAGGTGACCTAGATGCAAAAATCGCCCTGTCGCGCGCATATCAATACAAGAAGGGGAAGGGTGCCGATCATCTGAAGTGGACGATTGAAGCGGCGGAAGGCGGACACGTAGACTCGATGCTCTTGGCAGGTATAGAGTGTATGGCAGCAAGCCTAAGCAGCAAGAAGATGCCCTCTGAAATTCGTTCCAAGTTCCACGAGAACGGTCTACACTACCTCAGAATGGCCAAGCGCAACGGGAGCAGGGAGGCTGACGAACTTCTGGACAGCTATTCCCGAGAGCAATCACCAAGAAGTATCCGTTGGTGACGCCCTGCTCAGTCTCTATTGGTCTTAGATGTCCGCCACCCTCTAGACCTCGCCTCACGAGGCCAAGGCCACCCACATCCAACAACTGAATCGTTCTTATCAATCGTTTGCCGAAAGGCAGCAAGCAATGAACCAATCATCGTTAGCCAAATCTTTAACGGTCGTCTCGCTGATCATAGGGGTAGTTTGCTCTGTCATGAGTTTTGACTTCTTTTACCTCGTGTTAGCCTACGCTCCTTCCGTAATAGGACTACTAGTAGGGATTAGTGCATGCGCGGCAAGTTCAGGATCATTTAGGTGTCTTGGGCTTATTGGAGCTACAATGAGCAGCGTCCCACTCCTAGTGATCTATGTCTGGCCAGCGCTCACAGATTTTGAGCGTAAGAAGAGGGACACAGGTGACTGGATCACCGTGGATGAATGGGTCTCTACAGATGCAGTGGTCACCGGAAATATAGAATTTAACGCGACCGAATTTTCGCATGCTCCAATAGAACTGGATACCGAATTTGGGAATGCCCAAACTGAGGTTCTATCCGATAATCATTCAAAGGAAACCGATCATGAAATGTTTTCCGAACTTCTAGTAGACCAGTATGACTCGTGGCCTGAAGGGCTTCATGAAGATGAGAAGTTTGAAATTGCCAAAATGGCAACGATTAGTTGGGCAGACCCTTCGGGCAACAGACTTATAGAAGGCTTCGGGAATGCAGATACCACCTTTCGGAGACATGAGATCGAAAGGGAATTTCTAGGGCAAATTCATTGTTTAAAGGGGACTGTGGTAGATGTTCTAACTGGAAATGAAGTTCATCTTCGAATTTCTTCGGACTCCCGTCTATACAAACTGTTTTTCTCCGAGCAGGTGGGGCAAAACCTGCGCGCCAATCAGCAGATTGCTCTAATTGGCCGTACCGATTCATGGGATACATTTCGGGACTGTCGCATTCTGTCCGCATCTCCGATGACTTCAGAGTCATTCTTACCGTATTTCATCAAGAATCGTTCCGTTAGTGGCGCAGATACAACGGGTCAGTCGGTAGTGAACGGGCCACCTGCCGAGGGTGTCTCTCTTCTCAATGCTGTAAATTCCGCCGAGACAATTTACGATAGGGAAAGGATACGTAAGCAACTTAAGACCAAGCGCCTCGTGTTTAGGGGCGTGGTTCAATCAATATCCTCCGAGTCCGATGTCTTGGTTGATACGCAGACTGCGGGTCATATTAGCGTGCATTTTAAAGAAGCAGTTGCCGACACGGTTAAGAAGGGGCAGACGATTGTGTTCGACGGCAGACTAGTCTATTTTGGTCATTGGTTCTTCCCGCATTCTGTAGAAGACTGCTTGCTATTAAGCGAAGGTGTATTGCATGAGTCGGTGCCGCACGCAACCAAAGGCGACCCCGCCTTAGGTGCGAATTCTTTTGGGGATTCGTTGCCGCTTAGTGAACACCCAGATGCCAAAACAATCAGATCCTACTACGACGCAGTGTCCCGCCGTGAGTTCGGGACGGCTTACTTGCTGAGATCATCTAGTTTCCGAGAGAGTATTTCGGAGGAAGTATTTGCTAAAACTTTCGATTCAATCACTTCAGTCGAGATATTACAAATTTCACCCCCTGCTTCCATAGCTGAGTATAGCAGCGTTAGAGCAGATGTTAGGTATGAAGACCGCTCTGGTAGCTCCTCTCAAATCGCTGAAACGTTTCTTATCCACTCGAACGGTGACGATGGAATCGAGTCGATCAGCGTCACAGACAACCTGCTTAGAATGAGATTCCTGCATCCTAAGAGCCGCCACGATATCCGTGCGACGTTAACCTCTGATTTAGAGAAGGCTTCGAGAACTCGATACTGAAGGGGAATCCATTAGAGGACTGAGGTTGATTCCAAGCATCTCCCAACCTTGAAGATTGGCACACATGAAACTCCCAAGATTCCGTGACCTTCGGAACAACTCCGAAGGCGAACTCAGTCAGTCCAGCTATGCCTCCGGCATCCATCCCGTCCCAAGGTTCTACAAATACGACTGGTGGGTCTTCAACGAAGATAGTCCAGTCGAGGGTGACGAGTTCCTAACCGCCAAGTATGCTCTCTGCACCGCCGATGCTATGGCATTGATCGATGAACTAAGGGAACAGGGGAAGCCGTTCATCATCTACAACGAACGAAGGGCTAGGCTCGATCCTCCGCATACCCCTTGGGATCTCAATGGGGAGCGTTGGGTAGACTATGAATTCGCCAAGCCGCTTAATCAGGATTCCGATCCAGATTGGAACGGGTTCAAGTAGCCGAAATCGATAAACCTACCCATGGCCTCAGAAGAAACTCCAGAACGAGTGATTTACCTTTCGCATGACTGCGCCATTCGGATTGTGAATCGCCAGTTCGACTTCGAACACGATGCAATCCAGCCCAAAGATAGCCTGATCAGAGAACTTGATCAGGAATCCCTTATCCAATTGTGTGAGTATGAGGCTCACGTACTGTGCGCATCGAATAGCCAGATTGAAATGGCTGATAGAATTTGGAGGACGCACCTTTCAGGCATTTCATGGGCAACGAGTGAGATCAAAGACCTTCCCCATCTCTGCCCAATATGTTTCAAACCGACAGGCAAGGCGAATCCAGAAGCCAACTGCACTAGTCGGCACCTCGCTCTCTACAAGTCTAGCGGCTTGCCATACTGCATAGTCGAGGGCAATGAACTTCGAGAGATAGACCTAGATGTCATCTCAACCATTATCTCTGAAAGCGAGAACGCCAGATCCCTCAAAGACCAGCTATTTTCATCCGACGAAATCGGCGACTATCTAAGTATTGCGGCCTCAGGTGAGACATGGTTTCAATATACTCCGACTGGGAAGAATGCTCGAATCCATACCGAGTGCTGTGATATCGACACGTGGGGAGACACAGTGGAGTGGATCTACCACGAGAAACCCGAAGCCTTCGTGGCTGAGGTTGAGGGCGTATTCGAGCAGATGGGCAATCGATGCCTAGAGCTAGGACTCGAAGCCGCCGAAGACCATCTTGGCTAGCCTAGCAACCCTGACTCCATTTCCAATGAGCAACGCTCTAAAAAGTCTGCAAATTTTACAAGCACTCGATGCAGGAGCGAGCCTCCGGTCCTCTTCTGAACTCCAGAAGACGAATAGCAACTTCCAGCAGTCACTGGCTTTGCAGGATGAGATCAACGAGACCCTAAGGCAGGGCTTGGGAGGGCTTGGGCAGTTAGTCATTGAGAGTAACCAACAGCTTGATGATCTCCGTCGCACGGTAGACTCCATAGCCGAACTCGAAGCCCAGCAAGCAGGTATAGAAGAGATCATCTTTAATATGACCGAGTTTGTGGATGAGGTGTCTGTCGCTAAGGATGAGAACGACCCCGTCGTAACCTATTTCGCCGCGCTCTCGATCTTAGAGGGTTTGGACAGGGTCAATATTACCACCGAAGTAATCAGGGGAATCGAGAACAAGAGAGTCTTTAAGAACGCAAGTCGTGAAATCGCATCTCTAGTAGATAGTCTTCGGAAAAATCAGGCCGTGCAGGATGCTACCTCCAAGCTGGCGGAGGAACGACAAAGAGCGGAGGAGGAAGAAAAAAGAACAAGGGGGCAAAGCCATCGTCTGAAGCATCCGCCGTCTAGCGCCAAGCAAAACATCTTCGTTAGGTTCGTTCTAGGGCTTGTTCGGTGGTGCCTCTACATTCTCTTTTGGTGTGGTGTATCCATGGCATTCTCCAATAGAGAGATGTCGAGTAGCGGGGCTGGCCTTGGTCTTCTTGCGACTGTTGTCATGGTATTCGTCCTGAAGAAGGCTCTTGGAACCTCAAAGCGATTCTATCTCGGATTGTTCATCCTAGTGATCGCAAGCATGGTCATCGGGATAGCATTCTTTCCCGATAGCGAGCTTGGTGAGGATGGCGGAATCAATCCAGAAGATGCCATTCGGGATTATGGCCACTACGAACACTTCCTAAAACGGCGTATCGGCGGCCTGAATGGGTGGGCATTTGTTCATATCTCAGCAAGAAGTACCGACGCTACCATGGGGGATTTTTTGGCAACAAGTATCTCAAGGAAGACTAAGATCCCAACTACCGAATGTAACTAATGTCTACGATAAGCGTCTCTGAGACTGTGGCTGTCACGACGGCGATTGTGGCTGTTCTGGCGTTGATATACCAGATCCGCATAGCGAAGAGACAGACACAGATTCAAACCTTTCTGATCTACACAGATCGCTATAGAGACGTATTGAGGCGACTGCCTCCCGACATCATGTCTCCTCATTTCAATCTGGACGATCTAGTCGAGGCACGAAAGGAAGACACTAGACGAGCCATTCTCGACTATTTCGACCTATGTTCCGAGGAGTTCTATCTTTGGAGCCACTCTTTGGTCGGCAAGGAGGTCTGGCGTCTATGGAGTGAAGGCATGAAAAGCCAAATCTCCAAGGATGCGTTCCGATCTGAATGGGGAACTGCCAAACAGCAGCGCTCATACGACTCCAAGTTTGTAGACTATATGGAATCTCTATTGCATTCGGGAAAGGCTGGCGGGGACGACTTGGTTTCGTGATAGCTATTCCACGCTCCGCAAAGGCTTCCGAGTTCTAGTGCAAAAACGTTGGTCTATCGCTCGCCCTCGGAACTTACTTCCAGTGGCCTATAGACCGAGCGAAACCCATGAGCGATTGCCTGTCCATCTGCCCATGGACTATTGCTCACCCCTTTACGATCAAAACCCTGTCCTGTAGTGGCCATCCCAGCTCCGGACGATAGGCTAGTCAATCACTCCTCCTTTGACTTTGCGCCCCCCCGAGTTGATCAACGCTTCGACATCCTCTGGCTGTAAGTTTCCGCGTTCCTGGAGAACCCCAACTTGTTTAGGGGATATTCAGTTTCAGTTTCAGTTTACTCAGGTCACTCTTGAACTCATGAACTGGAAGAGGCAGCTCCGGCTGGTAGGCGCTGTAGTGACGTATTGTTTGCCTGGCCAATCTTATCGCCCAGAACCTGTTCCCATCATCTTGGGCCTTCTCCATCTCAACGATGGGGAACGCCCAATCGACGGATCGTGGACGAGCGTCTCGCAGAAACTCAAATGCTTCTTTATACAATGCAAATTGATCACTTCCGGATGGCAGAGGGAGGGTGGGACAACTTCGGTAGCAATGGAAGAGTGTGCAGTTCAGCTCAAGCCTTCGCGCGCTCAATGAATCCAAAACCTTGCGCCCACTCTCTGAACTCAACCTTCTCACTGTATCTCCGAGAAACTCCCGCCTTGCTGTGTTTAACGAATTTATTACAGCGTGGAGAATCTTGGGATTGACGGTCTTTTCTGTGGCAGGGGAACTTGATATTGGGAGAGAATTGTAGTGATCGATTTGTGCCGTTCCTACTCCCTGAAGCCATTGGTTCCTATATCTGTCCAGGTGACCAATCTTTACCCTCTCGTTTCGGAAATCGAATACTCCATTTACGAAGATCTCTACCACTCGTTCCCTTGGCTTCTTGCCCTTGAGCATTCTATACGAAAATTCGTAGTCGATTCGGCCTAGACCGAGCATCTCTGCGATGAAATATTCAGCGGGAACTCCGTCTTGAAGCCTCTCTTTAAAGATGGGCTTCATTGTGTAGTGCATCTTCTTCCCCCATTTAGTCCAGGTTTTAAACTGTTGCTGGTCGACATCCACCTCCCAGCCTACATTCGATTCTATGCTATAGAACTCCGAGGTATCAGAAATCGGCCTCTTCACCGATGTGCGCCTGCGGTCTATGTCTATCGCGCATTGCTCGACTGATTTGAAAAGCCAGCCGTTGCGAACTATTTGAGCCTGCCTAACCGAACCCTTTGCTAGGGCTACCTGCTCTAGGACCTTTTCGAGGCAAGACTTATAAGCGTCAAGTTTCCCGTTTAGAATATCGGCAACACGCTTCGGACTCACAAACGACGCCCTGTGTAGCGCTACTAGATCGCGATGATCTTTACCGATTGCACTTATCGTTACCTCCATTGCATCCCGTAGCAAATTTTGCTCAGTAGCCCCTCTCTAGAAGACGCTTTGGAACTGGAATCGTCCACTGAAGACCATCGCGACTCGTATCCTGATGGGGCTTGAACGCTGGCTGTCTTGGCATGCTGGCTTGAAAATTGGATTTTTAAGCCAACTATAGCACAACTGTAAACCTATCGCGAGTAGCCCCCGAAAGACTCTGGAGCTTCGCAACCTCCTTAACACTAAAGAGTTATGGCGGAGGGAGTGGGATTGGCTTGCGCCTTGCTTGCGAGCGCTCCTTTGTCGCTTCTCGCTGCGGATCGAACTGCGTTCGAACCCACTAATCCCTCGCACTTTTTCTTCGAAAAATGGCGGAGGGAGTGGGATTCGAACCCACGGTAACATTGCTGCTACACTGGATTTCGAATCCAGCGCCTTAAACCAAGCTCAGCCATCCCTCCTTGGATAGCGGTGTGTGAACCGGGACGGGAAGTTGCCCAGATCTTGGGGTTTTGCAAGTTCTTGGTTGAGGGGTTCGCTAAGAAGCCTTCTTGATTAGATTGTCGAACTGAGGGCGGACGATGCGTTCTTCGCAATCAGGGCAGACGCCGTGGCTGACTGAGGCGTTGGTTCGCGAATGGAGGTAGCCTTCCACTGCCTGCCAATAGTCGTCCTCGTCGCGGACGTTTTTACAGTAGGAGCACATCGGGAGAAGCTCCTCAAGTTCATGAATCTGCGTGGTGAATCCGAGGATTCGGTTGGCGACGCGAAGACGCATTTCAATTTCTACTTTGCGCAGGGGTTTTTCCAAAAAATCATCGACCCCAGAATCCATGGCCGTCTTGGTCTGCTCACGACCAACATTTGAGGTGAGCATGATGAAATAAGCATAGCGACCCGTGGTCTCGGTCATCGTCCGAATCTTCCGGCAAAGCCCTAGGCCATCCATTTCTGGCATCATCCAGTCGCTGACAACGACTCGGAAATCTTCATTACGAAAGGCGTCCCAAGCCTTCTGCCCGTTGGCTTGAGCACAGACGTCATGGCCGAGTGATGTCAGTAGATCTGTCAGTAGCTCCCTTGAGAGCGAGTCATCCTCAGCCACTAAAATCCTCATAATTATGTAAATTATAAGTCAATAACCACCAATAGGGAAGCTTTATATTTTGTTTGGGCGCAAACAGTAAGTTCGTTCTCGTTCACTTCGTCTGCGAGCCGATATTCGGCTCAGTGCTCTGAGGAGCGGGTTCGCTCAACATTTCCATTGATCGAAAAGCGGTCTAGCGAACCGGAAGCAATCCGATGACGTATTCCGTATCTGGTTCGGTCGACTCACTCAGGACAAGTTGGCGGCAGCCTGCGAATTCGGTCAAAGCATCCACCCAACCCTGTTGATTGACTCCCCAGCCGAACCACTGGCCATCAGCGCGGAGGGCGGCAATGCGTTCTTGGCTGGCGGTGATGGCGACGATATCGGCAAGCCCAACTGGCACGTTGTTGCGAGGGTGGTTGGGATCGCCAGCCCAAACTTTTACCGAGCCATCGGTCTTGACTACGGTGAGGTAGAATCGGCCGATGGCAAAATCAGCGATGTCTGTCGCGAGAGCTTCAGGGAGGACGAATTTTTCGGCGTTTCCCCAGAGCTTCAGTTCACCCTTCGAAGTAAGAGCGCAGCCGAACTCATCGCCGACAGCCACCTTGATGAAGTCATTACCTGCTGGGACGACAAAAGGCGAGATCTTACGGGAGAAGTAGGGGCCCCAGCCGACGACGGAACCGTCTTCGGCAAGGCCGGCGAAGTGATGAGAAACAAAGGCACACGTCTTCAGTTTGGGCAGGCCTTCAGGGACAGGTTCAGGATCCTTTTTGTTTGTCCACTCATGGAGCCGGCCCTTGCGGTCGACGCCGTAGGCACTGTTGAAGTTTGAGCAGAACGAGGCGAGGGGCGGAAGGTCGTTGATGTCCTTTTCCCTAGAGCTGTCCTTCGCAATCCCGGAGGAATCAATGCGTCCGTTTTCTGCGAGGGCGAACCATCCGCCGCCGTGGCTGCCGATGGCGATGACTCCTTCGGCTTCGCTCTTGCGGGGTTGCTCAATGGGGTTGCCTTTGAGGATTCCCCAGACCTTCATCGTGCCTTCCAGCGACGCATGGTTCGTGGTGAAGATTTTATCCCCGAGCGGCGGAATGTTCTGAGCGACTACCGCAGCGGCAGGAGGCGTTTTGGCTGGCTGTTGAATTTTAGACTTGGCGAATTCCGCTTCCATTCGTTGCCAGGCGGCCCGAACGACAACGGCGTCTTGAATGCGTCGGTCTCGGGTCAGCTTGTCTTGCAGGGCTTTTAACTGGTCAATGCCTGAGCGGTAGATCTCAGGGGTCGCTGCGTCCCGCTTTGCGATTTTTTGCCCCACGTTTGTCCGGTAGATCGACTGGAGTTTGGCAATGGGAGCATAGTTGGACAGAGTCCTTGTGGTATCCCGGAAGTTAGCGATTTCGTCCTCCAGTTCGGTTGTGGGGCCGACCTTTCCTTGGACGGAAGGCTTCAATTTGTTCAAACCCGAGAGGTACCGCTCTTCGAATTCGGCGAGGCCACCAGCGGCAGTGCTGGCGGTCTCGATTTTCGTCAGGAGAGTGGTCAGTTCAGGGACTTCCCGATCGGGAACCGGTGCTGGCGCTGGATTCTTCGAAGCGGCGATACCGAGAACGTATCGCCTCTCGGGGATTGCTTTGCGGTAGCCGACTTGGAAAGCGGTCAGATCTCGGAGGAAGGCGGTGTCCGTGAAGACAGCGGGTAGAGCCTCTTCGCTCACCGTGATCCAATCCCCAGACTCGGTAGCACAGAGAACAAGCTTTCCCGAGGGGACGACTTTCTGCACAGAACTCGAGTCGAAAACGTGAGGAAGCGGGATCGGGAGATTGTCCTTTTCCATGTAGTGCTTGCTCCGCGTTCGGTAGACATCTCCGTTTTTAAGGAGGACATGAAAAGCGTCCCCGTGGGCAATCAGCTGGGAGATCTGATCATAGGTGGCGTTTCCGGGAATGAACATAGGGCGGACAACTGCCCATTTGGGGCTGGTGTGAAAGTAAAGATAGTCTCCGTTTTTCAACCGCACCGCGCCTACCCAATCCCCGAGAAACATCTGTGAGATTCTCCCCTGATACTCGGCGAAACCTTCGACGAGGATCGGAAGTGTGGTCTCCGCACCAACCAGTTCGAGAGTCCCTTCCTCGCGAAGGCCGAAGATGATATTGCCGGTCACACCCACAGCGACAAAACCCGAGTTCTCGCCGGAGAATGGGTAGCCCGATTCCTTTCCGTAAGCCCAGAGGGCATGGACTGCACCGCCTTCCATCAAGAAGGCTAACTGGCCACTTCTGATCTCGCTCATTTGGACGACCGGAAAAGGGGTGACGAGGTGCCTCTGACTCAACCAGCCCGGCCCGCCATCCAACAGAGTGCCGTCGGCCCGTCGGGCAACCCAGTTGTTTGCGTCAGCAGAGATCTCAACGAACCCCTCCTGCGCTTCGGCAGACAAAGAACTGGCGAGATCGACTTCCTGCCCAGTCTTGGTGGCATACTGACCGAACGCAACAAGGCGCCCGGGCACCTCAGAGGTCGCGAGGCGGCGTTGGGGGTAGTGGTCGAGAGGGCCAGCGTTGGCAGGTTCTGTAAGACTGACCAGGAGGAGCAACCATTTTAACCAGCATCGGATCTTCATTCTTCCAAAAACCTTTCGAGGGCGGTATCGAGTTTGACTGCCTCGGCATTCATAACCATGTTTCGATGGAGCTTGTTCTTCGGTCGCCAGAGCTCATGACTCGAATCGCCTGTGAGGCTTGAATTGCACAATCGAACCGTGACCAATGATCCAAAATCAAAGGTTAGACTAACAATTGTGCCTATGACGTTTTGTCATCATCCGCACAGGCTCGCAAGAAAATTATTGGCAGTCGCTTGGGCAATACCCGGGTTCCGCTTGAGCTAATCCTCCGCAGGCCAGGTCGTGTTCGCTACTCTCTGACCCGCTCAATGTTCGCGCCGATCTGAGCGAGCTTGTCATCAATATGCTCGTAGCCGCGGTCGATATGGTAGACGCGGGTGATCTCGGTTGATCCTTTGGCGGTGAGCCCAGCGAGAACGAGAGCTGCGGAAGCGCGGAGGTCGCTGGCCATTACTGGTGCGGCACTGAGTTGCTCGACTCCGCGGATGATTGCGGTTGGGCCTTCCATACGGATATCGGCACCCATGCGGGTTAACTCGGCGACGTGCATGAAGCGTTGCGGGAAGACTTTTTCGGTCACGACGCTGATGCCTGGAGTGGTGCAAAACAGAGCACCCATCTGAGCCTGCATATCGGTTGGGAATCCCGGAAACGGATCAGTGGTAATTTCGTTGGCCAGTGGAGACCTCTCGCCGGGACGAATCCGAACGGTATCCGCCTCGGCATCGACATCGATTTTGAAACCGGATCCGCGGAGCGTATCGATGAGAGCGCCCATGTATTGAGGGCCTGCGTTTCTCAGAGTCAGATCGTCGGCGGCGATGGCGCCAGCGACTAAGAACGTTCCGCCTTCGATACGGTCGGGAATAACGGTGTAGTCGACGCCACCGAGTTTTTCGACACCCTCGATGGTGATTCGGCGAGTTCCGGCACCCTCGATTTTGGCACCCATGGCGTTGAGGAAATTCGCCAAGTCGACCACTTCTGGCTCAGCGGCGGCTCCCTCAATGATGGTGGTTCCTTCGGCCAATACTGCGGCCATCATGACGTTGTCCGTTCCTAGAACGGTTGGACCGTGAGTGCCGCGAAGATTGATCTCGGTACCCTTGAGCCCATCTTTAGCAATAATCTCCATGTTGCCGCCGGAGACTTCGACTTTAGCTCCGAGAGCTTCGAGTCCTTTGAGGTGCAAGTCGACAGGTCGGTCACCGATCACGCAACCCCCAGGCAAGGAGACTCGCGCTTCGTTGAGCCGAGCCAAGAGCGGACCCATCACACAGATCGAGGCGCGCATTTTCCGCACGAGTTCATAGGGAGCTTCTGGCTTGATGCCCTTCGGTTCGATCGTCACCGTTCCGCTCGCTCGCTCGACGTCGGCGCCAAGGCTTCGCAGAATCGCCAGCATATAGTTTGTATCACTGACATCGGGGACACGGCGGATGACGGTTTTTTCGTCGGTTAGGAGCGCCGCTGCGAGAATAGGCAGCGATGAGTTTTTCGATCCGCTAACGCGAATATTTCCATTCAGGCGTGCGCCGCCGTGTACGATGAACTTGTCCATGAGATTTCGGTCAGGGTTCCTAGGCTATCTAGGATCGTCTCGCCACCAATCTTTGATTCAAGATCATCGGTTTTGGTCACTCAGACTCTGCGACTTGAGGCGAGACAGGCTGAGCATGAGAGCCGATAGGGTTCCGCTACGAGGGTGTCAGGTCTCTATTTCGACAGTAGAGATCGAGTACCGTTCGTTGGATCTCATCCATCGAGAAAGGTTTACGGACAATGGGAACGGGAATTCCTCCGATGGTTTCTTCGTTCAGAATGCCTTTAGAGGTAGCAGTGATGAAGACGCATGGAAGATTCGGTCTGATGGTCTTCATTCGGCGAAGCATTTCTTTGCCGTCCATCGCGGGCATGACTATGTCAGAGATGACGACATTAATCTGGTCGCCGAGGAGTTCAAATTGGCTCATGCCCTCAACCCCATCTCCAGCTTGGTAGCACGTTGCACCGAGCTTTTTGAAATGGCTAAGAAGAATCCTGCGAATGATTGGCTCATCGTCGACGATCAGCATGACGAGGTCTTTGTAGTCGACATTTCGTTGGGGACTTTGGTAAACGGGTTCTTCAGGAGCCGAGGCCTTGGGAAACCAAATCCGAAATTCGGTTTTAGAATTGGATCGGCGAACCTCTAGGCTGCCCTCGCATTGTTGGAGTACGCCCGAGACAACAGACAGGCCCAGCCCGTCATGGGATCCAGGAGATTTCGTCGTGAAAAAAGGTTCGCAGATTTCGTGGAGCCCCAACTTTCCAAGCCCGATTCCAGTGTCGCTGATCGTGAGCTCTGTGCCATCTAATGTTGGTTGGAGAGAAACCGTAACTTCCCCTCCTTCGGGCATGGCTTCGAATGCGTTCATTACGCAATTCTCGACGATTTGATGGAGTTGAAGTTCGCCCCCAATGACCATGAGGTCGGGTTGGATTTTTGAGGTTAGCTTGACACCTGATGGGACTTTTTTTTGAAGGTAAAGCATCGTGCCAGCGACGAGAGCGCTGGCATCAACCACCTCTAAGATCACATCTTCTCGCCCACCTGCCTGGAGGAGTTTTTGGACGAGGATCGAAGCTTCGTCGACCTCCTGAATGACCATTTGAAGGTCATTGGCGAGGTCTGATGAAGTTTCCGAATCCCCGTGGAGTTCCGCGAGCCCTTTGACCTTCATCAAGCTGTTATTCACTTCATGAGCGATCCCTTCAGCGAGACGACCCACACTTGCAGTCATTTTTGCGGCAAAGACTTCTTCGCGCTTTTGCCCAAGCTGACGGAGCAGCCGCTGGCGCTCGATGGCAAATGTTAGGGCGCGTCGGATCGCGTGAGGGTTTAGTTCATCTTTGTCGAGGTAGTCTTGAGCGCCCAACGAAACTGCGCGGACACCATTTTCAGGGTCGCTGAGACTTGTTAGAACTACGACAGATAGATCTGGGGCGGTGGAGATGACATGCTCAAGAGTCGCTAGTCCCGTACTATCTGGTAGATTCAGGTCAACGACGGCGACGTCCCAGTCAGCTTCTTCAACAGTGCGTGTGAAGTCTGCTAGGGTTGCAACTCGAGAGAACAGAAAGTCGACATCCGCAGCGAGGATCTTTTTCGCTTGGAAGAAAAATAGCTCAAAGTCGAGGTCATCGTCCTCAAGTACCAAGACATTCAAACTCTTAGTCATTCGCCTAAAATATAGCCTACCTTTGTACGTCTGCGACCTAAAGTCGTTTGAATTCTGACTTTCTGACGCGACGATCTACGTGTGCCCGAAGAAGTTCATGTTGCCAATATTCTGATGGTCGAAGACGACCCTGCTGACGTCCTTCTTACCAAGAAGGCACTAGAAAGATCACGGATTAAGGTGAATTTGACGGTGAAGGAAGGGGCGGAAGAGGCTCTTCATCATCTGCGCGAGGCTTCCCCGCGTCCCGATCTGGTGCTTCTTGACCTTAATCTCCCAGGGATGTCGGGACAGGAATTTCTCAGAGAATTGCGCTCTGATCCAGCGATCAAAGCAATGCCGGTTGTCGTTCTAACGACGAGTCAGGTCGGCACTGATATAATGGAATCGTATGAATTAGGGGCAAACTGCTTCGTGTCAAAACCGGTCGGGTTAGACGCGTTTTATGAGATCATCGCAAAACTTGAGGATTTCTGGTTCACCGTAGTGCGTCTTCCTCGTGACTAGCTTCGTGACCGACGAGTAACGCAGGTATGGGTAAAAAGAGCCGTGATCATGTTCCAACGTGAGCGGAGCGAACCTGATTCCATGACAAATTTCCCCTCATTTTTTCAACGGATTAAGCGCTCGGGACACTAGCAGGGCGGCGACCCGTCGCGGAGCCTCACGTAATCGAGGGTTAGGCGTGAGGATCAAGTGGATGAACATCCATGTGTGACGAGCAACAACGTCCTCGATCACATACCCAGCCCATCTCAAGCTGCGCGAACCAAAATCTGGACTGACCGAATTGATCAGACTCTTCTCAAGAACTCCTTCTTAAGACTTGCCGATCGGAACATCGAGAAACAAGGTGAATCCAGAATCGCGCTGAGATTTAATTCCAATTGTCCCTCCTAAGCGCTCGGTCAAGAGCCTGCAAATGGGAAGGCCAAGTCCAGCGCCTAGTGAGTGTTGCGGCGTGACTCCACGTTGGTAAGGATCCGCAAGGCGAGCGACCTGAGAAGTTTCGATTCCGGGGCCAGAGTCCTGGAGGCGGATTGCTAGGCGAAGCGGCTCAATCACTTTTACTGTGACCGTGACAGGAGAGTCGGCGTAGCGCTCTGCATTGTCGAGAGCCTCTACCAAGATCTCCTTGAGGATCGAGCTATCAACCTCGAATGGACTGTTGTGAGATGTTTGGAGATCCCAAACGAGGTCGGTGTTTTCTCCGTGTGTTCTAATGGAGTTTTTTAGCGCTGCCACCAGTTCGGAAGCATCTTCGAATTGGTTGCGAACTACTCGTCTGGAAGAGATGCTGAGAAATTGTTTGGTGCGCTCGACGAGGATTTTAAGAGTTTCGCAACCGGAGTTGATGTTCTCATGGTAGACCTTTTTTTCTTCGTCAGTGGCGGTTGTATCTGACCAACTCAATTGGGAGAAACCAGAAATCTGCCGGATTTTTCCTTCAAGATCGTGTATTCCCTTTGCTCCAATCGCATCGAGAATCGACTCCGCTCTGAGCGGTGGAAGTAGTTTAATTGCGCTCATAGGTAGGTTTCGGGTCGAGAACGCTTACCTGCCCATCTTCTCGAAAATAAGCCATTGAGAAATCGTCCGAATTCAGAGCTTCGTGGGCGTCGGGGCGAGTTGAAGAGTATGAAGAAAATGGAGTTCTGTAGTTCTTCACCAAGCCTTCGACTGGGTTAGAGAGGTTTTCGAGAGCCTTTCGAAGCGCCAACCGGTCGGCCTGAGGATCTCCGATGTGCTGGGCTTGGTCGGCGGCGGCTGTGAGTAGTAGACCTAAGTCGTAGGCGTGAATAAAGCCAACGGGTGCTGGCAGTTGGCTTGCCGTTTCGAGTTTGGCAAATTTGAGTGCTTTTAGACCGCGAGCGTCGTTGGGATAGGATAGAAAAGAGAACCGGGTATGAATAAAGTGAATGTCTAAAGTCGAGCGGTTCTGGTGATTCACTTCTGTTGGGAAGTCGCCGGCGATGATTCCCCAATGGCTGGTGATCTGGAGTTTTTTCGGACTGCTGGCCAAGGCGTTGCAGAGTTGTGCTCCTTCGGGTGAGTTGGCGACGAGAATAACACTGTCCGCTCCCGAATTAAAGACCCGCTGAGCGTAGTCATTCGCTGCCGCTTCGGTGAGGCTCCATGGGAAAAGGGCGATTCCGGCTGGTCGGCGGCCATGCTTCTCCAAGGCCACAGCTAATCCAGCTTCGTTCGTGTGTCCCCACGCCGTGTCTTCAAGTAGCAGAAAGGGACGTTTTCCGCCGCGCTGTTTAATGGCATGTTCTACGAGGTAGCCCGCTGCTATAGAGTCATCTAAGCTGCAACGGAAGATCCAGTTTTCTTGTTCTATTGGTGCTCTGGTGATCGGGCCTGCAGCTGCCCACGGAACGAGGAAAGGAATCTTCGATTGGTTGATGAGTTCGCGATTTGCCAAGATGCATGGTGAATGTACTCCACCGATAATGCACAGGGTTTGGGGGTCTGCAGCGGCTTGCTGAATGTTCTTTGTGCTCCGTCGGGAATTTCTTCGATGATCGAGGACGACGACTTCGACATCGTGACCTCCTAACTTATTTTCCGATTGAGCGAGGGCGGCATTGAGGCCGAGAACGATGGATTCTCCAGCGGCCTTCAGGTGAGACATGTCCGCGTCGACATAGATTTTTACCGTTTCGCTGTTGGCCTTTCCTACCGTCAGGCTAAAGGAAAGAGCGAGTAGAATTAGGAGAGTGTTCTGATGGAAGTTATGCATCAAGTTGATCGTTGTCGGGGCTGAGAAGTTCTACTGTAAAGGCTGCTCCGTCATCGGGAGTCGCCTCTGCCCAAATCCGCCCGCCGTGAAGTTCGGTTACGCGTTTGCACAGAGCAAGGCCGATCCCAGATCCTGAGAATCGGCCTCTACCATGCAGTCGTGAAAAAATTTCAAAGATGCGATCGGCATGGGCTTCATCGAATCCAATTCCATGGTCTCGGACGACGACCCGTATTGTTCTGGGTGAGTTACTCTTCGTCGCTTGAATGCTTACTTTGGGTGCCTCACCTGGTTTTACAAACTTAAGTGCGTTACTAAGCAAATTTTGGAATAGCAATACGAGCATTGAGGGCGATCCCAAAACTTTAGTGAGATCTCCAACCTCGATTTGAGCATCTGTTGTTTTGATAGACAGTTCGAGGTGATCGAAAACATGAGCCATGACGTCGTTGAGAGCTACGACTTCGGGTTCGTAGTCACTGGAAAGACGAGCCATTGTCAGTAGGTCGTCTAGCATCCCCATGAGGTGATGGCAGCGAGTTCTCGTTAGATCGATATAGCCTTGAACTTCTTCTCCTAAGTCGTCCCCTGATTCTTCGTCGACCAATTCTAGATAGTTAGCAATGGTTCGCAGTGGCTCTCTGAGATCATGGGCCGCCACGAAGGCAAAGCGCTGCAAATCGCGATTTGAAGCCTGGAGTTTGGCCTCTCGCTCATGCACTGCTAGGCTCATACGGTCGAAATGGTCGGCCAGAGTCGCGATCTCTGTTAGCCGTCCGATTCTCTGGGTGTTGGATGGAGTCTCTGCACCAGAAGTGCTGATTTCATCGACACGTCGAGTGAGTTCTAGAAGTGGCCTCCCAACAATCCAATGACCAAGAAGCACGGACAGGGTCGCTGCGATGCCAACGGGAACCGCGAGCAAAGCCGCCATTTCGATCAGCGCGCGAGACCGGCGTGCGGATAAGCGTTGTTCGTCGATACTTGTTTCCAGCACTACTCCAAGCCGAGAGACCGAGTGCCGTACGTCGGCGTTCGGGCCGAGAGGCTCCCCGCTAGTACTAATCAAGGATCCGTCACTGGCGAAGGACACTCGCAGACGATCTGGGCGAGGACTGCTGTCGAGAATGCCCTTTAGGGATACCCAGTTTAGAAGAGCACCCTCGAACAGACCATCTGGGGCGACCGGGACTGCGAGGAGTACGGTTGGGTTGCTGGATTTTCCAAGAAGTCGAATCGTCCTCGCATCTGGATCCTGAAGTTCAGGTTCGAGTTCTCGCCAGACATCGTCTTTAAGAACGTCGCTCGTGCTGGTGGAGTGGATTAGGTCGCCAGAAAAATCGATGAGAGTCAGCGGGTCTCTTCGAGCACCAACGCGGATCGCGTTCATGAATTGCACGATCTCGATACGCTTCTCTTTGGGCGAGAGGACACCGAGTGAGAGCGCTGGGAATGCAGCTAGGTCGTGGAGCGTCGCCAACCTTAGATCGATTTGGCTTTCGATGTGCCGTTCGGTGTTTCGAAGGGAGGTATCAAGGCGGGCGACTTCTTCACGTTTGATGTCCTTGGTCACGCGAGTCATCAGCAATGACCCGAGGATACCAGACAATCCTACAGCGAAAATGATGACCCACAGGACTATCGCTAGGCTGATGGAAATTTTCCCTTTCAAGACACGATAATAGCCCCAAACGGGCATCGAGTCATGCGGTCAACTGAACGGCTAGGGAAGGGTCTGATTCAACGGGGTTGGCAGCCCTTGTTATGATACTTTCTGACAAACTTTTTCGTCTCGCGAAGGAAGCACAGATTGCCCAGTCTTCCAATTGTGGTGGTTGCACAGACTGATCAAGATCGTAGCTAATTTGCGCTCCAGATCCTCATAACGGGGGGCGGCGTCCCCGCCGAAACCCGCTTCGACCTCAAATTCCAGAGCCGATGGACTCGCTTCGCGGAAGTCGGACTCGACGTTGAAGAGCTGTCCCTGTGGAACACATTTGCGGAGTTCTTCTTCAACGTGGTTGGTGACAATTTGGAGAATCTCTTCGGCGATGTCGCGATGAAAATGATCGAGCTGGAGAGTGACTTCGGAGCGAAATCCGGATGAGAGGCTGGCCGGATTCTGTACGAGATACACAGCGACCGGGTAGGCGAACGCTTTCTGGTGTTTGGGCGAGGACTTCCCCAACGGTGTCGTCCGCGAGGGCAACCCAGTCGCCAGCCGAACTTGGAAACCATGGCTCACCTTCGTCAAAGGCTCGTGATTGAAGCCCAAACACCGTACTTGGTGGGAGGAAAAGGCGACCTCCGCTCAGGCTAGGGTTGCTGAATTCACAAGGAAATCGAAGGGCATCGACTCGCCAAGGAATTTCCTCATAGACGACGCGTTCTCCCTCGCGAAGTGGACCGAGGTTTGCAAGATCGCCCGAAGCCAGAAGGCAGCAGCCTCCAAAGTTCAAAGAGCCAAGGCGTTGCTCGAACTCGACCGGGGCTTCAACGGTCTTTGCAGCACTGATTTCTGAGGTTTAGTGTATAATCGCCTACAGAAAACGGTGTTTAATCGGCATGAAAATTTGGCTATATCGTGCCAGGTTTTCGGTTCCTACGATGGTGTTTTCGTATTCATCGAGTGGGAGAACAAAGACTGCTTGTATAATGAAAAAATCTCAAGACCAAGAGGACTTCGACTTTGGCGATTTTCAGCGTGATAAAGAGAAGATGATGGAAATCGTCCAAAGGAAGCTCGCTGAGAAAGATTTCTCCAGTCCGGAGGAAATGAATGCCTACCTGAATGAGGTGTTTACTGGCAAAAATATTGACGACATTATTGCGGATAACCGCACAGTCCCGACGACCTCGGAAGAGCGTGCGATGGTGGAACTCGATGGGATCTATCCCGATGACAGCCCAGCGATCATCCGCAAAGCCACGGGCCGAGCGCTGGAGATTGATTCGGGATGTCTACCCGCTCATCTTTTGCTCGGGGAAAGTGAAAGAGATCCTTCCAAGGCTAGCGCTCACTACAGACGTGCCATCGAAATCGGGCGCAATAGATTCTCAGACCAGATCGAAGAAGTCAGAGGCAATAGCCCTGAGCAAGCTGGGCTTTGGGGGCTCATTGAAGCTCGGCCGTTTCTCCAAGCGATGGAAAGGTTAGCTCATTGCATCTTGGCTGAGGGTAAGATTGCTGATTCGTCACTACTCATGGAAGAGATACTGGTGATGAACCCAGGTGACAACCAAGGCATACGCGTCTACTTGCTGGCAATGCTTCTCGCACAATTCGAGCGTGAAAGAGCGAAGAATCTACTGGCTACCTATGCGGATGATAGCAGCGCGGCGTTGCAGATCACTCGCTTGCTGGTCGAGTTTGAAGACGGTATCGCCGCCCTTGATGATGCCGTTTTTGATAAGCTGCAAGAGACCCTTCATCCGATCTTTGAGGCGATGGAAGAGAGTTCGGACTCGTCACTAGAAAAGCGTATAGCAGAAACTCTAGTCCACCTTGAGCTATACCTTCCCGATGTAACAGAGCGTGCGATTTCCTATTTGGAAACAGCTCCTTGGACGATGATAGTTTACGGCTGCATGCGGCAATTAGAGAGTGTGCAACTTCCTTATCGTATCGCCGTCGGCGGAGTTTGGGAAACGGTAGATTACTTCCGCCGATTTGGTTTTCTTTGGGAGGCAAACCACTTGGCTAGTGTTTGGCTGTCCGCTTGCTCGGCGAGAGTCGATGACGGCAGTTCTCCCATTGTCAAAAATGCTTACAAGTGGCACGGAGAAGAGTTGGACGACGTTTTTTCTAATCTAGATGAAGATCAGACTCTCAACTCGGAGACGGCTGAATTTAAAGTCGGGCGCAACGACCCATGCCCATGCGGTAGCGGAAAAAAGTTCAAGAAATGTTGTGGATGAACCTTTGCAGAAGGTGTTTCTGTGTCAGGTCTTTGAGGTTGGATCGGTGGCAGAGTGATGTGAGATTTCCAGACCCGGCCTTCCAACGAAAGGTTGCTCTTCGAAGGAGCCAAATGAGGTCTCGCTATAGTAGGTAGACATTTGGGAGCTACTTCCCAAATACGCGCTTCAGCTTGCGGGTCAGGTTGCCGAAGAAGGAGCCTCCATCGGCGCTGGAGCTCGACTTGTTCTTGATCGACTCGATTTTCTCGTCGCGCCGGGCGATCATTCCGCGGAAGTTTTCGACCTTATCGCGCAATTTTTGGCGTTGGTCTCGTAGCTTGAGATTGTCGAGCCATAGCTCCTGTGCCTTGTCTTCCAACCGGGCCTGTTCACAGATCTCCATGGTGTAGCGCAGGAGTTGTTGCTCGGACATCGCTGTGTTGGGATTGCGGATCGGAGCGGCGGGTTCGCAGACCAAGGCATGGCTCATTTGAGTCACCATCGCATCAAGCTGGAAGTCTTCGCAGATGCGTTGGCGGGCCGCTTTGGCAGCTTCTCGGCGGCCTTCAGGATCGGCGATCCAGCGACCCAGAGCCTCGACATAATCATTCCGTTCTTGGTCAAAATTTTCCCTCGCAATCAGAGTTCCGCATTGATCGGTGACGAGCTCTGGTTGACCTCCGCAAACCGCGCCCACGACAACGCTTTCCATGGCCATCGCTTCGAATAGCGACAGCGCGATGCCTTCGTGCTCGGATGGAAGGAAAAACACATCGGTGACCGCGAGGAGGCGTTTGATGTCGTCGTTCGGAACCTCGCCGAGCAACACCACATTCTCTTTGAGGTCGGCGCGGTGCGACTCGAAAAAATTCCGAACCCACGGCCCATCATCACCATCCCCAGCGATGATCAGTTGGAATTGTCCGCTCCGAGTTTTGGCCAATTCCAGAGCCACTTCCATCAGGAGACGCGGCTGCTTCTGTTCGACAAGGCGACCGGCGAACAGGATTAGGCAGCGTTCTGGTGAAGCATCGAATCCAAATTCAGTGGCCACATTCGCGCGGTCGTAGTTCTCGCTCGAATCGGATGGGTTCCAGACATTCGGGTCGATGTTTGTTGTGCAGACTTCGATGCGGTTGGCGTCGCCTCCGCGCTCAACTACCCAATTCTTAAGGTGCTCCGATGAAGTCATTGTGCGGTCAATCGAATCGCTGTAGTGGGCCGCAAAACGCGGGTAACCCCCAGCTTTCCAGCCCTCCATTTCGATGTGCAGATAGTCGACGAACCGGACGTCAGGGCAGCGTGCTTGCAGATAGGACAGCACTTGGTAGCCGAAGATACTGTGGCTGACGAGAACCGTGTCGATCCCGCGTGAGCGAATGAGATAGTGAAGGAATCGTGGCCAGTCGGCGTGCTCCAGAAACCGACCGAGAACGAAAACGTCGGGTGTCAGTGAACCGAGTTCTTGGAGCCAACTGCCACCGTCTTTGCCTCGGGTTGTGGCCACTGTAATCCGCCAAGCGTGGTCGCTTTCGGGATCGATCAAGGCGGCGAACAGGTCGAGATTGAACTTGTCGGAACCACCCATCTCCATGTGAGGGAGCAGTGCCAGAAGGTTATGCGATCCGGATTTCGGATCGATTGGTGTTAGCGAATTATTGATCGGCAGGTCTTCGACCAGCGGATGGTTCGATCCTTCGTCACCATTCGGAATCGGGAACTTGTAGCCTTCTTCCCAGAGTGCTGGGTATTGGCTGCGCAGTCGTTCGCCGAACGCCTTTGATCGCTCGTCTTCGTCGAAATCGTCCCAGCGGTCGCTGTGGTCGTTGCGTCGGCGATACCAGATCAGTGGATCTTTGACCGTCGCGCCCCAGTGCCCGAGCGAGGCACAACGCATCCAGAATTCCCAATCCTCCAAGCCGTCGCGGATTGACTCATCGTGGCCGCCAACTTGTTCGAAGAACGCCTTTCGATAAATGCCGTGGGGGTTTGCCGCATTTCGCTCAAGAAACTTTTCGGGCATGTGAAAGCCCTCAAGCCAATGGTATTCGAACGCTCCAAATCCGACGATCTGGCTGTTTGCCCACGGGATATCGGGATGGGTGGCGAGGAACCAAGCCCATTTCTCTATAGCTGTCGGTTCGAGTAAATCATCGCTGTCGACGAAGGCAACAAACTCGGCCTGGGCGGCATCGACGCCGCGGTTGCGAGCGGCCGAAACCCCGACGTTTTGCTCCAGATCGAGAATCCGAATCCGTGGGTCGTCGGCGGTAGCTGCCCGGAAGTCAGTGAGAACTTTGACAGCTTCGGGATCGGTCGAACCGTCATTAACCACGATCCACTCCATATTGGCCAAGGTCTGGCGAAGCACCGAGCGAACTGTTTCACCGAACTCCGGGCCGGTATTGTAGAAGGCCGTGATCAGCGAAACCGCAGGGTTGCTTCCATCAGAGTCGCATCGAAATGGAAACTCGGGTCGGTCTGCGTGTGCAGGGGTGTTGGCGTAGTCTGGGCGGAGTGGGTTGAACATCGTTGTCGTCGAGGAAATCAACCACGGACGGCTGGGAAGACACGGAGTTTTTTGTTTTGTCGAAAATTGTCTGAGCCCGCAATCTGATGGTCGTCGGTCGTCAGTAAGATGATGAGGCCAGAACCGACGATACCGAGAGAGCAATATTCAGCTATGGGTAAGTACATTCGAAATCAGCAGGTCGGCATACTCAAGAGTCGGTTGATCGGTGCTCTGGGATCAGCAGGAGCAGTTGGAGTGCTCGCATTGTTCCTGAGCGCCTGTGGGAATACTGAAGCTCAGGATTCTAGGCAGGCAGTCGGCAAGCCTTCGGTCGATCAGCCGATCGAGATCGGGACGGTCAGGTGGGGCCGCGATCTCGATGAAGCTCTGGCCTTGTCGAAGAAGTCGCAGAAGCCGGTCTTCGTTTTGTTCCAAGAGGTGCCTGGATGACAGGGCTGCAAAGACTATGGGAAGCAGGTGTTATCCCATCCGATATTGGCCGAGGCCATTGAAACTGAGTTCGTGCCGCTGATGGTGGTCAACAACCAACCGGGACGCGACGCCGAGGTGTTGAAGCGCTTTCGTGAGCCGGCTTGGAACTACCAAGTCGTGCGTTTTCTCGACCAAAGCGGCACCGATTTGATCCCTAGAAAAGATCGGGTTTGGACGCCTCAAGGAACGGCAGCGCGGATGGTCGAGGCTCTCGAAAAGGCCAAGCGTCCGGTGCCGAAATACCTACAATCGATTGTTGTCCCGAGCGGTGCTGACTTGGGCGATGCTGCTTTTGCCATGCATTGCTTTTGGACGGGCGAGTTGAAGCTCGGAGCGATTGACGGAGTCGTGAGAACCGAAGCCGGTTGGTTGGATGGTCATGAAGTGACCCGAGTCTGGTATGACCGCAGCGAACTGAAGTTTGCCGATTTACTCAAGGCGGCCCAAAAGGTCGATTGTGCCCGAAAGGTATTTAGCGCCAGTGCCGATGAGCGCGCCCATGCGGTGAAGACCGGCCGACTTTCGGTTGGGGAATTAACCGGCTACCGCGCGGCAAAAGCGTCAGACCAAAAACGTCAGATCCAGGGCACTCCTTATGCTGCAATCAGCATGACGGCGATGCAGGCGACGAAAGTGAATGCCCTCGCGCGCCGCGACCACCAAGCCGCGCAGCTTTGGTTGAGTCCGACGCAACGGGCTGGGTTGAAGTTTCGAGAGTGAGCTCGAAGCGACAGCGGGGCTTCATCTGGTCGATGGTGCGATCGATTGCATTGAGGTACTCTTTTGCAGCGATTGGCCGAATGGTAGGCCGAGCGACTACGATTTGGTTGGCCCGCACGCGTCGGAGCACCGCCCAATTCACGGGAAAATTACCGAAGAAATTCCTCAGACTCGCCAACTCACCGACGTTGATCACGCGGTTCCCAACCAGCTCGATTTAGCTTTCGGGTCTTGTCCGCGGCCTAAGAAATTTACCATCGAAGACGGCGACCCTTGGTGCATGGATGCGGATTGGTTCTGGCACGCATCGACGCCAGAGACTCTGAAGCCCAACGAGATCTATTCGCAGAACGGCTACTTGCTCAGCCACTCAACCGAATTATTGGAGGACGGGTTTCAGTATTTTCTTCCAGGTATGGCGCGGGTGGCTCTGCTTTACGATCTACCTGAGGAAGCTTGTTGTTGCTGCTAGGATTTAGCCTACTTCAAGCTGGACAGCGCACGGCTCAGACTGGCATTTGACCCCGAGCAGAGGTCGGCCGTCATTCGGCTGCTTGAGCACATGATTGCCGTTCGCCGTGAGGCGTTGGGCAACGATGCTGCCGACTATCAAAACGACGGGACTGCTGAGATGGTCGCCTGTCTTGAGAGGTGGCGTCGTTGAACCGTGGCATGACCGTCCCGGTCATAGCCCCAGAGAGCGACCTGGATGGTGCCACGTACTTCGATCTGGGGAACTGCCCCATTGGACTCAGGACGGAGCTACCTACCTGAATTCTCAGCTTTGTGGCGGGTGGCTGAATAGTTCAGACGTTGCTTGGCTGAGAAAAATTGCCTACTCGGATACACCGATATAGCGATACCACTCGCCGTCGCCCCAATCTTCTTCTTCCTCATCGCCGGAGTGACTCGCATCGACTTTTACTCCTTCGATGGCTGTTAGCTCCTTCACCACAGGATCGGTCACATAGTGGTGGTGGATATTCAGTTCCTTCAATTGAGGAAGATGGCCGGATTCAATCAGTGCCTTAGCACCAATGTCAGTCAGGGCTCCGAGTGACATGTCGAGTTCGTCAATACGCTCAAGGATTTCGGGAGAGTCGGCGACAACTTTGGCGATTTCGTCAGCTTCTTCTGCACTACGGAGACCCAGATACTTCAGTTTAGGGAAAGGGTCGCCCTTGAGGATCGGGGTGAGACCGGCTGCGCCGTCCCAGCCGTAGTTATCCGTGCCGCAGTAGAGTTCTAGGTGCTCAAGTTCTGGCAAAACGCATTGACCCAAGCCGGCGACCACTGAGCTCGGAAGACCACCGCACTCGATGACGATTCGCTGAAGGGCCACGTGTCGAAATGGAGTGATTTTCAGGCCTTCGGATCCTCTGACACCGATACTCTCAAGGCCTGGAAAAGCCTCACAGATTGGTGTGATGTCGCCTTGATTGATCCACGAGACTTCACATTCTTCGCCGTTCATGTCGCCGATGAATAGGTGCCGAAGTGAGGACAATTTGTCTTTATTGTCGATCAGCGCCTTGGTGGGTTTAGTAGGACCGTCTCCTTCGGCAGCGTTTCCCCAATCTCCGATGACGAGACTGACGAGTTCTCCGCTGCGAGGATCAGCAATGAGTTTCTCAAGGTCGGCGTCGAACTTCTCGCCTTCGTCGTAAGCACAAGTCAACCGGCAGGCTTCCGTCGCGGGATCAGTGAGTCCAACCGCTGCATCGAAATCTTTGACCTTCAGGCCGCCCCATTCTTCTAAGTTACCAAGGCTCATAGTGAGTTACCCTGTGCGATAGAATTGAAGAGGCAATAAACTTTCTAGCTCGTAATTTTCCAACAACGAAAGTTGGAATTACGCAAAAAGGGGCTCCATCGGAGCCCCTTTAGTTATGATTGGTTTTTCGTTTAGTTATTGAACGTGATTCTAGCGACGGCGGCGGACGATCGTCATTGCACCAGCCAAGCCGAGAAGCAGTGCCGAGCTAGGCTCAGGGACGGTCTCGAATTTGACCAACTCGCGGTCTCCGACATAAGCGACGTTGAAGGACTTACCCGAAGCATCTTTACCGGTAAGGTTCTCGCCTTCAAATTTGAGATCAGAACCGTAGATGTTCAGGGCTTGTGAGCTAGTCGAAGTGACTTTGCCGATGCCACTAAGGGCGAAGATATCAAACTGAGCGTCTCCGCTGATCGAGAGGTCACCAGCGATCCCTCCATAGAAGAATCCGCGGCTTTCTCCAGTGAACTTGATACCTTCAGTTACGAGACCGTCGTTGAAATTGAGGATGCTCTTACTGACACCAACGATGCTTCCGAAGGTTCCACCATTGATGTTCAGCGTCGCTGAGTCAAAGGCCGCGAGCGAAGAGATACTTCCGGTGTTGACCGTGAAGGTGGAGTTTCCACGAACATTTGCTGAGGTCTTAACAGCGCCACCGTTGAGGAAGCCCTTGGAAGATCCAAGTAGTTCAAGTGAGGTGACAGTGCCGCCAGTCAAGTCGGCGGAACCTTCTTTGACTGTCACAGAGTCAAGCGAGCCTCCGGCAACCGTAAGCTCACAGCCATCGATCACAGTGATGTCGGTCGTGGCGGCTCTCGTTGGCGTCGCCGTCTCTAACTGAGTTCCAGTAATAACTCCTTTAGTCGCAGCAACTCTCTTGCCAGTAAAAGTGTAGCTCGGCTTTCCAAGCAAGTTGCCGTCTTGGTCAAGAACAGAAGCTTCAACGGACGAGGCAATAGCTAAAGATACGATGCAGATCAGATATTTTGGTTTCATAGCAGTGTTAGTATAGTAGGGTTCATAAATATGTAAAGTATTAATTGTATGGTAATTATAAAATTATCGCTATTAAATTTTAAATTATGTAAATAGTTTATAAAAATTAACTATTACCGAAAATGAGTCTGAGGCAGAGGATCTTTCGAGAGAAATGCCGGGTGATCGAAGTAGCTCACTCGGAATCAGAAGGATAGGTAATGGTGCCTACTAGCAGACTCGTGGGCTCCGCCCTTCGGGCGTTTCGACCATTCTGACTGAACAGGTCCCAACTACGGACACACGACGCGGAGGTGGAAGATCGACTATCCCTTTTTGCGGCCCTTGGACTTGCCGAAAATGGGTAGGCGCTGAGTCGTGGAACCAGTTCCAGAATCACTGGCGGCGGTACGGGCCTCTTCGGCTTCCTGCCTCTTAGTACGTCGTTGTTCGGCGAGTTCCTGCTCTTTAAGAATCCGTTCCTCGTCTAGGTTTCCCTTACCCATTGCGACCGAGAGCCAGCGGAAGTCGTCGGAATTGTCCAAGATCACCTTCACGACCATAGTGAGTGGCACAGCAAGGAACATTCCCAGCGGCCCCCACATCCAGCCCCAAAAGAACACGGCCAGGATGATTACGAGCGTAGAGACGCCAAAGCGCTTTCCGAGTAGTTGGGGTTCAATAAAGTTTCCAATCACCACATTGATAGCAAGGAACCCTAACAATATTCCGAGTGCAGGAAGTGGGCCGAGAAGAATAAGGCCGAGAATTACCGGTAAAATTCCGGCGAGAATCGATCCGACGACTGGGATAAAATTCAGAACGAAGGCCAGCAGGCCCCAAAGAAAGGCGTAGTCGAGGCCCACGAACCAGCACAGGAGTCCCGCGAGCAGTCCGGTGACCATTGATGCGACCGTCTTGATTCGGAGATAGCGCTGGATATCATCGGCTGAACTCAAGAAGCCACGGAGATCTGGACCGCGGGATTCCCGAATCAGGGCAATTTTGTCGCCAATGTTGCGTCCTTCGATCAGGGCGAAAATCATCACGATCAAAACGAAGAAGGCAGTTGAGACGACACCCGAGACCTTTCCGAGGACGGAAGTCGAAAAAGTCGCCAACATATTTCCTAGATTGCTGGCGATGTCCATTTGGAGGACTTCCTGAATGAGTCCGTTGCGATCATCGAGCAGGGCTTGAACTTTGGCCTTGGCTCCCTCAACTTCGGCCTTTTCCTCTAACCATGTGGCGGCTTTGGTGGCAGTGCTTCTCAATCCCACAAAGTAGCGGGCTCGATCTTTTTGGAAGGCGGAAATGGCACTGGTTCCTAGATAGATGATGAATCCGACCGTCAATATGTTCAGTCCCACGGTAATCAGAATGGAAAGACCGCGAGGAATCAGGCGCCTTTCGAGACCTGTCAAGATAGGGAAGTTCACAATCGCCATCAGGATTCCCAGCAGGATTGGAACGAGGAGATCTCCAGCTAGTCTGAGGGCGCTAATGCAGATGACCGCACAGACAGCGGTGAGAAGTAGCCGGAGCGTGCTGTTGCTCGACCAATTTCTCACGCGAGAATTCGGCTTTGGCGTCGTTTCACGATCGGTTTCCGCAGCCTTCCTCGATGACTTTTCTTCCTGACCTGTCGACTCCACAAGTTAGTGATCGGTCATTGCTGAGACATCGGCAATCAAAACCTCACTGGACACGGGCGATCCGGTGGTCTAGATCGCCATCTCTGCTGTTTCCCAATCCAAACAGTAGGCATTTTTTACTATGTCCTTTCAGGATCTCGGCCTTTGCGCCGAACTTATCGACGCGGTCAAGGCCAAGGGGTACGACACCCCAACCCCGATCCAAAAACAGGCGATTCCCGCCATCCTTCAGGGGCGTGATCTCCTAGGTGGTTCACAAACGGGAACCGGTAAGACTGCTGCGTTCACGCTGCCAATGCTTCAGTTGCTGGCGGGACGTGAGCCTCAACAGGGATCCGGTCGCCGAAACCATCCTCGCGCACTCATTCTCGCCCCCACTCGTGAACTCGCGGCGCAGGTCGGAGAAAGCGTCACCATGTATGGGCGCGACATGAACATGGAATCGACCGTGGTATTTGGCGGCGTCGGCATCGGGCCACAGAAGAATCGTCTCCGATCAGGGATCGATGTTCTCGTCGCCTGTCCCGGACGCCTTCTCGATCTTCAGGGCCAAGGGGCCGTGAATCTTAAGCATATCGAGATTCTGGTTCTCGATGAGGCCGATCGGATGCTCGACATGGGCTTCATCCACGACATCAAGCGGATCCTGAAGTTGTTGCCCGATCGTCGTCAGAATTTGCTGTTTTCGGCAACTTACTCAGAAGATATCCGCAGGCTAGCCGATGGATTGCTCCACGATCCGGAGTTGGTCGAGGTGACGCCACGGAACACCACCGTCGAACGAGTCGATCAGCTAATTCACCCGGTGGCAAAGGCTCGCAAGCGCGAGTTGTTGGCCCATCTGATCAATCAAGGCGATTGGTCGCAGGTTCTCGTCTTCGTCCGCACTAAACACGGAGCCAACCGTTTGGCTCAGCAGCTCGACCGGATGGGGATTCGCGCCGAAGCTATTCATGGTGACAAGACCCAAGGGGCTCGGACTCGCAACTTGGCCGCCTTCAAGGAGAACAAGATTCGGGTTCTCTGTGCCACGGACATCGCGGCGCGTGGTCTCGATATTAAATTGCTCCCGCACGTCGTGAACTACGATTTGCCGAATGTTTCCGAAGACTATGTCCACAGGATCGGCCGGACGGGTAGGGCGGGTGCTGGTGGTTGTGCCGTGTCGCTGGTTTCTGGTGAGGAAGGCAAGCTGCTGGCTGACATCGAAAAGCTTCTCAATCAAAAACTCCGGATGAAGGAGGTGAAGGGTTTCGAAGGCGAAACAATTTCGCGCAACCCGCCGAAAAAGCAGGCGCGCCCGAGTCGCCAAGATAACAAAGGACGCCACGGTCCCGGTGGACGCTCCGGTCGCGGAGGTGGCCGCAATCGCAGTCGCAGCCGTCGCACTGGAACTGGGCGCCGAAAGCGAAGTTCAGAGTAGCGGCCATCGCAGAGTCGAGTGACTCCGCCCGAGATCTGCGATATAGGCCTCTATGAGAACCGATTGGAGCGGGCACAGTGTCATCGTCACTGGAGGCGGTGGAGGAATGGGTGCTGCTACAGCGCTGCGGTTTGCCAAGTCGGGGGCACGGGTCTTCGTTCTCGGCAGAAGTGCTGATTCCCTTGAAGCTTGCTCTGAAAAGGCAGACGGGATTATTCCAGTCGTTTGCGACGTAGCCGAACCCGCGTCCGTCGAAAGCGCCATCGCTCAAGTTTGTGAGCACGGTGCCCCGTCTGCCCTCATCCACACCGCGGGAATCAATACTCCCGATCGCTTTTCCGCCCACTCAGACCCGTCCAAGGTCGCCTCGATTGAGAGTTGGAAGCGGGTGCTCGACACCAACGTCCTCGGCGTGGTTAACATGATGCAAGCCGTCAGCCCGGCGATGGCTGCGGCAGGTGGTGGCAAGATCGTCGTCGTTAGTTCGACCGCCGGTCACAGCTACGACAGCTACGCCGGTGTGCCCTACACCGCCAGCAAGTGGGCAGTGCACGGTCTCCTTTTCACGGCGCGGACTCAGCTCTCCGCTCAGGGAATTGTGCTGTCCGAATACGCGCCCGGCGAGGCCAATACCCCGATCGTCAACAACCGCCCAGTCTTGCCCGAAGCCGAGCACCGCGCCGCCATGATTCAGCCGGACGACTGTGCCGAAGCCCTCTACTTCATCGCTTCGCAAGACCACAGTGTCAGTCTCGTCCAGCTTCCCATCTATCAGCCCTTCGGTGGCATGCCCCCCGAAATCACTCAGCCTTGGTTGAGTGGGTTGGGATTGGATGGGGGCTAACTCGGACTTGTCCAAGCCACCGCTTCCTGGCGTTGCTCACCCAAACCTTCGATCCCGAGTTCGATGACGTCACCGGGATTGAGGTAGCGTGGTGGGTCGAAGCCGAGCCCGACTCCTGGAGGGGTGCCGGTTGAGATGACGTCACCGGGGAGAAGCGTCATGAATCGGCTCAGGTAAGAAACCACAGTAGGGACATCGAAGATGAATTTTTCGGTGTTGCCGGTTTGGACTTGCTCACCATTCACTTTCAGCCACATCGGCAGGTTATTGATGTCACCAAGTTCTTCAGCGGTCGCCATGAACGGACCGAACGGAGCGAAGGTGTCGGCCGACTTTCCTTTGACCCACTGTCCGCAGCGCTCGATTTGCCACTCGCGTTCTGAGTAGTCGTTATGCAGACCGTAGCCAGCGATGTAGTCGGCGGCGTCCGCGGCGTCGACGTGTTGAGCCTTTTTTCCGATCACGACAGCGAGCTCAACCTCCCAGTCCGTTTTCTGAGAATCTTTCGGAATGACCAGCGGATCATTAGGACCTGTCCAAGCCGTGGTGGCCTTGAAGAAGACAATTGGTTCTGATGGTGGATCCATTCCCGACTCGGCGGCGTGATCACTAAAATTCAGCCCGATGCAGATGAGTTTGCTGGGACGAGCAACGGCCGGTCCTAGGCGAACATCTGGCGCAATAATCGGTGCTTTCGAAATGGCATCGCTCGCGGCCCATCCGCGAAGACGTTCGAGACCGCCGTCGGTGAAGAATTTTTCGTCGTAGTCAAGGAACGCAGTAGAGACATCGACGCGGCTGCCGTTCTCAAGTTGCAGTCCTGGTTGTTCGTGGCCGGGCTCGCCGAATCGGATCAGTTTCATTGTCGTTTTGAAATGGGTAAATTTTGTTTCGATGCGTATTAGCGCAATCGAGTGGCTCCTCCGTCGATATCGTAGGCAGAACCGGTGATAAAGGATGCATCGTTAGAGCAGAGGAAAGAGGCCAGGGCGGCGATTTCTGCGGGCTTGGCCATGCGGCCAATCGGTTGCCAATCACTCAACGTCTTGAACATCGCTTCCCGTTCGTCTTCTGGGTAGTTTTTTTCCAGATAGCCATCAACGAACGGGGTATGGACTCGAGCGGGGCAAATGCAGTTGCAGCGGATCCCTTGATCGACGAAATCGCGGGCGACATTGAGTGTCATTGAAAGCACTGCGCCCTTCGTCATGGAATAGGCGAAGCGGTCTGCCAGGCCGATTTTCGAAGCGACTGAAGCGAGGTTCAAAACGACCCCTCCGCCTCGTTCGATCATTCCTGGTATGGCGACATGGAGACAGTGGTAGACGCCCTTCACATTGATCTGAAACAGTCGGTCCATCTCCTCGGGTTGGGTGTCGATGACATTTCCGACTGCGGAAACGCCCGCATTGTTGACCAGCACGTCGACCCGACCGGAGCCGCCACCGATCGACGAAAACGCGGTGCGAACTTGGTCGAGGTCTGAAACATCGCAGCCAACGACCTCTGCAGAACCACCATCGGATGCAATCTGATCGGCGGTTGTTTGGCCAGATTCGATCTCGCGTTCTAATACGGCGACGTGCATTCCGTCACTGGCTAAGCGGCGTGCGATGGCTTGACCAATCCCCGAACCGGCCCCAGTGACTGCTGCGATTGAATTTGGCTCAGAAGTCGTCATTTTCGCTTCTCGTTGGGTTAAGTTGCCCACCAATCTTTGCGCTTTTCTCACAAAAGATCGAATGCTTTCGCTGTAGCTCACGTATTTCATTGCAGATGTCGAGTCGATCCAACGCTAGCTGTTTGATGCATCCGTTCTCAGCGGTTGCTGTGCGATTGCTGTCGTTGGTTGGCAGTGCCTTTGCGGCAGGGCTTTCCGTTGCGGCGTCGCCAGACTTTAAGAAAGACGTAGAACCTCTTCTGATTCACTACTGCTATGACTGCCACGGAGATGGCTCTTCAGAAGGGGATTTCGAACTCGACAAACTGGCGGGAGATCAGAAAGCCGTTGAGCATTGGCGATCGGTTTGGAACAATGTTCGCAGTTCGATCATGCCGCCTTCAGATGAGGAGCAGCCGACTCCCGCTGAGGTCGAAACGATCACTCGTTGGATCTCATCGGCTGTCTTTAAAGTCGATCCTGCGAACCCAGATCCTGGGCGGGTCACCATCCGTCGACTCAATCGACGCGAATACCACAATACGGTGAAGGATCTGCTCGGCGTTGATTACTCAACGACTGAAAACTTTCCTCCCGACGATACGGGATACGGCTTCGATACTATCGGCGATGTCCTGACGATTTCTCCGCTACATATGGAGAAGTATTTGGCAGCGGCTGAGGACATCGCCCGCCGGGCTGTGCCATCGGGTGGGGCGCGAATTCCGATTCAGCGGGTGAGCCATAAACACTTCGCTCGTCAAGACGACCCAAACTACAAAAAGGGAATGAATTGGTTGTCCTTCCAATGGCCGACAACCTACAAGCGGAACCAGCGGATCGACCACAAGGGCCGCTACAAGATTTCCCTCGAGTTTGCGATCGATGGCTCGCCTGAGGCTACCGCCAACACTGGCGACATCATTCTCAAAATAGGTGACCGCGAAATTTCGCGTCAGAATTACGGATGGGACAACCGAGAGAAAATCGTGTTCCAAGCCGAAGTCGACTTGGAGGAAGGCAACCATGATGTCTATTTCCTGACCGAACAGACGAACCCAGCTGAGGAAGGCGAGGGATGGATTTTCGCTCGTGGAGATCATGTTCAGTTCGAAGGGCCGATGGATGGAAGTGTGTTGGAATATCCGCCAGAATTCCGAAGAATTTTTCCGACTGGGGCACCCCAAGCAACCGTCGAGAGTCGGCGTAAGTATGCCCGCGATGTGTTACAAAAGATCGGTGGTAGAGCGTTTCGTCGCCCGCTCGATCCCGAGACCTTGGAGCGATTGATGGCACTATACCGGGTCGGTGCGGAAGGTGAGGAGCAGACCTTTGAAGATGGTGTTCGCTTAGCGTTAACCGGGATCCTGACGTCACCGCGATTCCTGTTGCGCGCGGAAACCCAACCGCAGCCGGATGACCCAACTAAGGTTGTCGATCTCGATGATTTCGCTTTGGCTTCGCGGCTGTCGTATTTTCTCTGGAGTTCATTGCCTGACCAGCGCTTACACGACCTCGCCGCATCCGGAAAGCTCCGCGACAATTTGACTGCCGAGATCGATCGGATGCTACTCGATGAACGTTCGTGGCGATTCACTCATGGCTTCGTCGGGCAATGGCTGAGTGCGGTGGATGTCACTTCGATTTCGATCGATGCTCCCCGAACACTGGGTGTGAAATCGGCGGGCGATGCCGAAAAGCAATTCAGCCAGCGGTTACGTGGTGCGATGCTCGGCGAAACTCTATCGTTTGTTCGCCATCTAACACTCAACGATCGCCCGATTGGGGAGTTGTTGACGGCCGACTACAGTTTCATCAACGAAGAGCTCGCGAAATGGTATGGCGTTGACGGTGTTAAGGGTTCTGACTTCCGCCTTGTTCACCTGCCACCTGAGGTCAAACGCGGAGGAATACTGACACACGGATCGTTTCATGTCGTCACCAGCAACCCGACCCGGACGTCTCCAGTGAAACGTGGGCTTTTCATTCTCGATAACATCTTAGGCACCCCAGCACCTCCACCACCTGAAGATATTCCGACCTTAGAAGAAGCGTTTGAAGCCCATCGAGCGGAGAAGCCGACGATGCGGGAACTGATGGCGATTCATGCCGAGAAAAAGCTCTGTGCCTCCTGTCACTCGCGAATGGATCCGCTCGGTTTGGCACTAGAGAGTTACGATGGAACCGGTCGCTATCGGGAGACTTCGCGAAGTGGCAAGCCGATCGATACTCGTGGAAAATTAATCACTGGAGAATCCTTCGCCAACGTTCAAGAACTCCAAAAAGTTCTGGCGACAGACCGGCGAGTTGATCTCCTCCGCTGCGTTACTGAGCGGATGATGACCTACGCTTTAGGGCGCGGAATGGAATACTACGATTCGACCGAAATCGACCGCATCGTTGCCGAGCTTATGGCTGAAGAAGGTGGGGGCGGGATGGGAAGCCTAGTCCACAAAGTCGTCTGGAGCCGCTCATTCCTCCAGCGCCGCGGTGATGGCGATCGGTTGGCCAAGTAGGAAAGACGTTCTGGGATAAGAGATTTCAGCAGCGCTCATTCCGAGAACTCGACACAACCCGAAGCGAGGTCGTATTGGGCTCCGATCATCTGCAAGCCTTCGTCTTTGGCGTAGCGGGTCAGTACTTCAGAATCGTCCTGCAAGCGTTGGAGGGTCGCGTTGACGTTGGCTTGGATCGCGTGATGCATGCGAACGTTTTCGGGATCATCGATGTGAGGCCTGACCGCTGGGACGACGTGGTCGAGAATATCTATGAGGCCTGGGCTGACACCATCGGCCGCGGGGTCGCTATCACGAATTCCAAGGGCGGCCTGCACGGCACCACATCCGCTGTGGCCGAGAACGACCACGAGGCGGCAGCCGAATTGTTCGACCGCGAACTCAATGCTTCCGATCTGAGACAGCCCAGCGATGTTGCCCGCGACTCTGACAGTGAATAAATCGCCAAGACCTTGATCAAAAACGATTTCGGGCGGCACTCGAGAATCTGCACAGCCGAGGACGATCGCGAAAGGGTGTTGGCCGGTCGCTACTTCTTGTCGGCGCGGTTCGCCAGAGCGGTCTGGGCCTTCGGTTTGCGCGTTCACATAGCGGCGATTGCCATCGACCAGTTTTTGAAGTGCCTCTTTGGCTGCAGTCATGGGCTCTGGTACAATCTTGGGACAAACTTGGCAAGTTTTGGTACTCAGTTAGCGAAATTTCGTCGACTGAAAATCACTCGTATCTCTTATGTTTGGGCGTAACTTTAAGTCCTACAGATGGCCCGTCGAAGTAGTCAGAAACCCGAGAGCAAAGATTCCGCTAACCCGTCCTCCGAACCCGACAACGTAAGGATTGATAAGTGGCTTTGGGCGACCCGTGTTTACAAAACTCGACCGATGGCGACCGAGGCGTGCAAGCGCGGTCAGATCAAGATCGCGGGGACGCGCTGCAAGCCGTCGCGGTTGGTCAACCGGGGCTGTGTTATCGAGGTCGATTTGCACGCTCTTCGCCGCACAGTGAAAGTCGTCGATTTGCTCGAAAAGCGGGTAGGAGCTAAACTCGTTTCCAACTTCCTCGAAGATTTGACCCCTGAGGCTGAACTGGAACGGGCTCGGAGAATTCGCCAAGAGAATCGCCTAAATAAGGTGTTCGACGAGCCCGGTCAGGGGCGTCCGGATAAACATCAGCTTCGGGAGATCCAGAAATTCCACGAAGCGCAAGACGCGGAGGGTTTTGATACATCGTTTTTGGACGTTGATTGATCCTGCTTTCGACTCAGGAGCGGCCCTTGCAAATTTCGCTCCGCGCCCCTATTCGTTGTCCGGTTCGCGCGAATCGAATCCCTATACGCATCGATGATTTCCTTTTCTACATGTTGGAATAGCCACCGTCACCAAGACGGCTACGAGATGTGTACCGAAATCCGGGAAATGGGATTCGATACTGTCGAGGTTAGCCACGGCCTGAAGATTTCCCTGATTCCTGGAATTCGTAAGGCTTTTCAAGAAGGCGTCGTCAAGGTGTCGGGCATTCACAATTTCTGTCCATCGCCAGTCGAGATCATGATCGACGCTCCCGACTGCTACGAATTTTCTTCGCACCGGAGCTTTGATCGCGAGCGAGCTATCAAGTTAACCCTCAAGTCGTTGGAGACCGCTGCTGATTTCCAGTCGCAGTATTTGGTCATGCACATGGGGACGGTTCCGATGAAGTCGTTTACCGACGACTTGGAGAAACTGATGAAAGCGGGGCAAACGCATTCTCGAGAGTTTGTCAAAACTAAGCTGAAGTGCATTCAGCATCGGGAGAAACAAGCCGGCCTCTATTATAAGAGGGCGATCGACGCGCTCGAACTACTTGGTGAAGAAGCCGGAAAGTTCGGGGTAAAGCTGGCGGTCGAAAGTCGTAGCCATTTCGAGCAGGTTCCCAATGAGCGAGAAATGACTGCCTTGCAGGAGCATTTCCGCGATCATCCGTGGATTGGCTATTGGCATGACTTCGGCCACGTTCAGAGAAAGGCGAACATCGGCTATCTCGACCATTACCAATGGCTTCGATCGATGCAGCCGTTTCTCATTGGGTGCCACCTTCACGATGTCGAATGGCCAGCTCGCGACCACCGTGTTCCGATGACTGCAGGCGGGGTCGACTACGAGCGGCTCATGCCACTAGTCTCTGTCGAGAAGCCTGTCGTTTGGGAGCTGTCCTACCGCCGCAGAAAAGCGACGGTGATTGAGGCTCTCGGCAAATGGAACGAGGCATACGGTTATTAATTTCCAGCTGCAAACAGCTACACCATGGCCAAATTATTCGACCTGACTCATCAGGCTCTCAACTTTGTTCGTGAGAACGATTTCCCGACGATTTTTCAAGCTGTCAAATCGAAGGATGCTCATCCAATTATCCAGTTTTTCAAATACGGGGTCTGTGGTGGAATCGCCACTGTTGCTAGTATGGGGACATGGTTCGTTTTAGCTCGGACGGTTTATCCAGCGATCGATGGCATGATGGTCGACGGCGCTGTGATTAGTGATAATTTGCGGGCAACAAATTCTACGATCGCCAATGTCTGGGGGTGGGTGTTTGGAAACGCAGTGGCCTATGTCACCAATCTCGCCTTCGTTTTTGAAGGCGGGCGCCACAGTCGGTGGGTCGAGTTTCTGTCGTTCACGGCAGTCTCGTTTCTCGCATTCATCGTCGGCTTGCTTGCCGGTCCTTACCTCATCAAAGAGTTCGGGCTGAATACCTACATTTCCCAACTGACCTTCCTCTTTGCTTCCCTCGCGATGAATTTCGTGTGCCGGAAATTTTTCATCTTTAAGAGCTAGGGGAGGTCTGATCCATTCGGCCACCCACAATGATGAAAATCGGGTTAGATCCTGCAGGTGCTTCGCGCTGGAGAAAAAGAGGAGCCCTTCGGGTTGCCGCGCAGCGAGCCACTTCTCAAACCAGAAATGCCAAACTCTCGCGTATCTCCGTAATTTTTCGGATGATGCACTAGAATCGGTTCAGTAATTTGCGATCGGATCTGGGTCGCTTGCCATGAATTTACGCAACATCAGTCGATTTCTCGGCGCGATCCTGTTAGTGATCGGGGCGGCGATGGGGCTGTGCCTACTTGTCGATTTTGCTTCGATCCAGTGGGGTAGCGGAGAGAACGACTTAAAAGGGAACCTGTGGTCGATGATGATCACGGTTACTTTCGGAGTGATTCTCTACGCGATTGGACATCGGACACGTGGCGAGCCTCTCCTGCGCAAAGAGGCTGTCGCCGTGACCTCACTCAGTTGGTTGACCGCCGCAACTTTCGGCAGCCTTCCATATATTTTCAGCCAGAATCGGTTTCCACCCATTCAGGCGTTTTTTGAATCGATGTCTGGGTTTACGACCACGGGTTCGACGATTATTCCTGCTCTCGGAGAGCTGTCGCCGAGTTTGATGTTTTGGCGGAGCTTAACTTCGTGGGTCGGCGGATTGGGTATTTTGGCCTTACTGGTCGCCTTGATGGCTGCACTTGGAACCAACTCGAAGAGTCTTCTCGGTAGCGAGTCTTCGCTGAACCTCCGGGAATCGCCGACGGCTCGGGTTCGTGCGCTGGCTTCTCGGTTGTGGGTCGCCTACTCGGTTCTGACGCTGGTCTGCGTAAGCGGACTGTTCCTCGTGGGCAAGGCGACGGGTGAGGAAGAAATGGGGCTTTTTAATGCGCTTCTGTACACCATGACTACGGTGTCTACCGGCGGCTTTGCGCCCCACGATGCCAGTGTCGGTCATTTCGATAATCCTTGGATTGAAGCCTACCTAATCGTCTTCATGATGATCAGCAGTTTCAGTCTGTTTGTCGTCATCAATACACTGGCGTTTCAGACCCGCCTCACCGCTGGTCGCGCTGAATCGATTGCTCTCGTAGTCCTAGTGGTTGTCGCCAGCGCCGCAGTGACCGGAAACTTGGTGCATGCCACGGATCTCTCTGTTGGTGAAGCCATCCGCGAGGCAGTATTTCCGGTCGTTTCGACTTCGACTTCGACAGGGTATGGCACTTCCGACTACGATCAATGGCCGCTGTTTTCACAATGGGTGATCTTGATCGTGATGCTGGTCGGAGGTTGCAGTGGATCGACTTCGGGCGGTCTGAAAGTGATTCGGCTTTTGATTTTATCGAAGGTCGTCTATCACGAAGTGGTTCGCTCGTTCCGGCCCAATGTTGTCCCAACCTATAAAATTGCCGGCCAACCAATCGATCAGGGGACGCGGCTGGCAGTCATGGCCTTTCTCGTGTTGGCGGCGGTAATTATTCTGATCTCTTCACTGATCCTGAGTTTGGTTGACCCAGCTCTTCACGATTTCCAGAGCACCATCGGCGCAGTGATCGGCACCTTCATGAACATCGGGCCGGGATTGGGAGATGTCGGACCGACTGATAACTTCGCTGGGCTGAACGATTTTAGTCTTCTCTATACCGCGGGATTGATGCTCCTCGGCCGGCTGGAAATTTTTGCAGTGCTGGCTCTGTTTACTGGCTCGCTGTGGCGGCGGTATTGATTTGATTTCGGTCGAGTCGCCTTCTTGAATTTTCGAGCGAACGCGGCAAACTCTCGTCAGATGAACCTGACGAATACAGCCTATGGCACTTGGAGCGGCGGCCGCTTCATGCACTACGGAGAAGCTCTCGATGACGAGCGAATGACTGGACTCATTCGGCTAGCCTACGAAGAAGGCGTTCGAACCTTTGTGACGGCGGATACTTACGGAACGGGAAAGGCCGACGAAATGCTCGGTTCTGCTTTGGCTCCTTTCGACCGCGACACCTACTGCTTAGTCGGATCGGTCGGACACGATATTTATGATGGGGTACGGGCTGGCTCGAAGGGTTACCCAAGGTTCACCGACCCGGAACTTCGAGGCCCCGACGGATACGCAGAGTATCTCAAGACGGCCGCGACTCGCCAAGCGGAGCGCTGTGGAACTTCCCATTTCGATCTCCTAATGCTGCACAACCCAGACTCGATCGGCTATACCAGCGACGCTGTCTGGGAGGGGCTTGGAGCGCTAAAGAAGGAAGGCTTGGCCGAAAGAATCGGCATTGCTCCAGGACCCGCGAATGGGTTTACCACGGATCTGATTCACTGCTTCGAAACCTACGGTTCAGAGATTGATTGGGCGATGGTCATTCTCAACCCCATGGAGCCTTGGCCGGGAAGCTTGGTGCTGCCGTCTGCTGTCGAAGCTGGGATCGAGATCATGACTCGGGTCGTTGATTACGGTGGATTGTTTCACGGCGATGTCTTGCCGGGGCACCATTTCAAAGATGGAGACCACCGCACCTACCGCCCGGACGGGTGGGTTGACCACGCCTATGAAAAAATTGGGCCGATGAAGGAGATTGCCGAGCGGCATGGTCTGAGCCTTTTGCAGTTTGCTTGCCAGTGGAACCTCGCCCAGCCAGCAGTTAACTGCGTGGTGCCAACGATCATCCAGGAGCAAGGCGAGACCGCTCGCCCGGTCGAGGATAAAATTCGCGAACTCGGCGCAGTGACCGCAGATATTGTTCTCACCGACGATGAAATTATGCAGGTGGCTCACTTAGGAAGTAATGTTGGGTGTATGAAGCTAAAGGGGGCCAGTAGCCGTCATCCTGAAGATATGGAGGTCACTGCTGACCAGTGGCCGATGCGTCCAGAGCTGTTGTCGATCGCAGATCGATTTCAGCTAGATCCAAGCTGGTAACTGACTGAAATACGGGGGTTTAAGCGATTTTTCCGACCCTTTTGGAGCCATTTTGCTTTGTTACCGGTATGTTACAGCTGGCGATCAAATGCGCTTTTATATTGCCGAAGAGACGAAAATCGTTCAACGTTGTCCTGTTGGGCCCAATTTTTCGAGTCATCGAAACTACCCACAGATGCAATCATGGACCATCATTCCAATCATCCAAGGAGCGCATCAACTCCAAACGAAAAGCAATTACAATGAAAGCACCTCAAAAAAAGGGTTTCACCCTTATCGAACTCCTCGTGGTAATCACGATTATCGCCATTTTGGCGTCAATCGCCGTGCCCGTTTACAACAACATCACCGTCCGTGCTGAGCAGTCAAAAGCTCTCTCGAACGCCAAGCAGATCGCACTCGGTTGCAAAATCTGGGCTATCGACTTCAAAGGCATCTACCCAGATGTTGCGAATGTCTCAGCCCACGTCGGACAAACTCAGGATGGCGCGCTCGCCAGCGACCTCTCAACCTCTAACTTCAGTGCTCTGATTGGTGGCGGTTATACTCCATCTGAGGAAATTTACTTCATCTCGAAGGAATACAATGGAACGACTCGTCTGACACAGCCTGATGGTGACCTCACTGGATCGAATCTCGACGTTTCCGAGAATGCATGGGCTTATGTCCGCGGTCTCACTGATAGTTCAAACCCACAGATGCCCCTCGTCGTTACTCGTAATGGCGCAGGTGCAACTCCAGGCACCACATGGCCTACAAAGGGCATGACCAGCACCGAAGGTGGAATCTGGAACGGCTCTGTCGTTCTTGTCCGCTCGGACTATGCCGGTCAAGTGATCAAGGTTGATAATACAGGCGCTGTCAATGATGACAACGGTACTGACATGTTCACTGACACCATGATTTATGATTGGGGCAGCACATCGATCAGCCTCGTCGGTCCTTAAGTTCGCTTAGGAACCAACTACGATTTAATCCCCAGCACGGATTTTCCGTGCTGGGGATTTTTTACGTCTATCGCTTGTGCGCATTTCGCTAGACAAAGGCTGGCCACCACCTGTTTTTTGCCTCGGGCTAGGGCTTAGCAGGTCGGGTTTGTTTCTCGTCATCACAGCTGTTTTGATAAGCTTTGATGGCAGTGAGCTGAGAGCGGCCGACTCTGTAGACCCAAACGCAGCAACAAATGCGGTAGACTTTGATCGCGATATTCGCGGTATTTTTGGGCAGCATTGCATAGCCTGTCACGGGCCTGTGCGACAGAAGGGCAGTCTGCGACTAGACCTTTACAAAGAAGCCAAAAAGCCTCTGGCTTCCGGGAATCTCCTGTTCGATCCAGATCTCGAGGTGAGTGAACTCTATCACCGAATCACCAGTGACGATCCAGATATCCAGATGCCGAAGGATCGACCACCACTGAGGCCTGATCAGATCGCCTTAATCGGGGAATGGCTCAAAGCGGGCGCTGTTTGGGGAGATGATCCTGAAACCGAAGATGGGCCTGCAATTCCAGTTTGGTTGGCTGATTGGGGGCGATTCATTCAGCCGGTTCGTCCTTTTGGAGTGCCACTAGTTGCAGGCCTACTTCTGTGGTTGATTGGTGGTCGCCTTATTCAGCGAAAAGAGAGTGGCACAGCATTTAAGGTGGGATCCTATCTCAGGAGTCGTTTGGATGTTCTCTTGCTGCTTGTGTTAGCCGCTGGATTTGCCGGCAAGTTCCTACAAGCCCGCCGCACGAACGAACTCGCACCTCGCAGGTTGGACTTAATCTATGCAGAGCGACGGGAAGAGGGAAAAGTCCGTTGGGCGAGCCATCCTCCGAGAATGGTTGGAATCTATTACCGCGGCAACGACGAGCGAACCGAAACCCTTTATAATGGCGGTTACTATTGCACTTGCACCATGGAGGTTTCGCTCTGGCAAGGAAATCAACGACTCGAGTGGGGGAGCCCAGTTGCAGCAGATTCACCGCTTTTTATTGAGCTGGTTATCGAAAGGACGCCCTATTCAACCCCTGGTCTTTTCACCGACAATGCGATGCTAGGGACGTTCCTTTCGTGGGACCGGGAAAGCCAAATCCCAAAGAGCGAGGTTGGGCAGATGCAGGTTCTGGAATCGGCCGAACGCTGGCGCGCTATCTTGCCGATCGGCGATCGGACTGAGGGGCTAATCTTTCTGCGAAAAGGCGTTCAGAGGGCTGATGCTGAAGTGACTTCAGGCTCTCCGCACTATGCGATCGGGTTCAGCGTCGACCGAGAGAACGGTCTGATATCCCGGGAGTCATTTGTTCGAATGGGTTCGATCTATCACACCGACAAAATCGTGATTCTGGAGGAAGATGAAATCCCCCTGAATGAGTGGTTTGATTTCCGACCAATGCCAATGATCGAAGGCGGAAACACCACTGACCCTAAGGCACTCGGTTTAGAGGATCATGTGGCACCGCCTGAATAATTTTCCGCGATAGCCAGTAACCCACTGTGAAAACTGCGCAACGCATACACCAGACTCTTTCGGTGAGATGGTATCGTCAACTTTGACCCGTTCCTATTTGCCCTCCCGGCATTGCTGAGTCGTGGCATGACCGTCCCGGTCATAGCCTCCAGTTTTCATCAACTTTAAACCCGGTCTGGCATTGCTGAGTCGTGGCATGACCGTCTCGGTCATAGCCTCCGGGTATCACCCACTTTGAACCCGGTCTGGCATTGCTGAGTCGTGGCATGACCGTCTCGGTCATAGCCTCCAGGTATCATCAACTTTGAACCCGGTCTGGCATTGCTGAGTCGTGGCATGACCGTCCCGGTCATAGCCTCCGGGTATCACCAACTTTGAACCCGTTTCTATTTGCAGCTCCGCAGCTCCGGTCGTCCAGATGATTTCCATCTAAGACGCGCCCTTCAAGAGCCGCCAGCGATGCAGGCGTTAGAGTTGGAACATCTCCCTTCGCCTCGGTCGCCAAGGCTAAGAGTTCTCCGGCTAGCTGGAGTTGATCCTCGGGCCCCCAACTCTGCCAATTGCGGATACTTCTCTACGGTCATACGCCAGCGTAGTTTGGATGCGGTGCGCTCGCAATATGCGCGTCTACAACTTTGAACCCGTCCCTATTTGCCCTTTCGTAATGCGACGTCGACGAGTTTAAGGTTCAAAATATCTACCTAAACGAATGGTAGAAAAGTGATACTCATAGTCTGTCGCCCATAATGTGTCTCTCCTCCATAGGTGGAGATGCAAAAAATGAGACGTCGAAAATTTCTACAGGTTGGTGCGGTTGTATTGGCAGCAAGCCCAAAGCATCTCGAAAGTCCCAAAGCCGTCTCTAAAACACCCCACATCGAAAAAGTCGTAGATACTGCCTGCTGTATTTGGGAATGGACTCTAGATAATCACTACCACCCTGAAATGAGACGATACTTTGACTATTATGGAAGTGACGCTATTCGGCAACGAATGATTAGTCTAGCAGTCAACTTGGAGAAATCTTGGGGCGAGCTGAGTGAAAAAGAACGAGACAATGAGACTTTCGACTGGGAATTCGTTCCAAGATGGTGTCGAGAGAATTTCTTCCCGTCGCTCAATCAGTTGCTCTAAACCTCAGCCTAAGGCATTCAGACCGCTTAAAAATTCCATCTCGCCCTATGACGCTCAAGGAACACCTGAGACGGAAAATTCTTCTCGGGAAGAGAAATTTTTCTCCCAACGAGGTCAAGAAAATGGGCCTGCATTGAGGTCTCGGTCATGTAATTGGTGCTAAGAGAGGGGGAACAGATGATCCGGTATTCCTCATCAATTGAAATGAGCCCACGATCAAAGGCTGCATCGTAGGTAGCAGACAAGCATAGACCGTTCTGAGGATTGGCCCGATGTTCCTCACTTTCTGCCCAAGGAATGATATGGCTAGCCCTCAGCAGTTCCTTCGCCGGAAGTTGAGTAATACAACATCTACCTCCGTAGCTAGCGAGAACCACCCGCCTAAAAAACCGCTGCTGTAACCTTCTTTTCGTAAGGCCAGCTTCCTCACTTGGGCCGGATGGTACTGGCGTCTCCTCATGATCGTAGTCCGAGACGGCTTCTTCAGTCACTGGTGAGGATTCAATGAGAGCCTCTGATTGAGCCGCCAGTTCGTTTAGATTCGAACTGAACTCGTCCCAAATTTCTCGATCAAGCTTACTCGCTCCGCTTAACCCCCTAATTCCTCTGGCTTTCTCTGCTGGGTCGAGTGATGTGAAATTACTCAACTTCATTGCGACCGCACCCGCTGATCGGCCAATTCTCTCCCCTAGAGCGATGATTGGCGGATAGTTTTTATCCTGCTTACCAAACGGAGTCTGGAAATAGAGATTGAGTGCTAGTAGAAGTTGGTCTCGAGTCCAATTCATTGAGAGGACAATAGGTCGGTAGACGTCACTAACAATCGAATACGAGTTTAGCTGACAGTGTCTAGCATATTTCTGAGGCATTGGATTACCGAATTGGTTCCACAGTTCGCGCCAATTCCTCGCATTTTGGGGAGCACTCAAAGCGCGAACTCTGGAGTGCGGAGTCCAAGTTCCTGGATCTGCGTGGAGAGGTCTTGAATCCATCTCACTGAGCACCACCAGCGGCCTCTGGCGGATCCACCACCACTACTTTACCATCTCGGAAGACGACGATTTTCTCGCCAAGCTTGCGTTTACGCTCAAACTCCTTGCGCGTCCCACGCTGCATGGCGCGCTTGGCGGCGAGAACCCATGAAGGTAGATCTTCGTCTGGGATCGGTTCACCAATGCGCTGCGTGGTGGTCTTAGAGATAGTGTTGTTTGAGCTGTTCGACATCACTCGACGCAGAGGAGGCGATGCATTCCACTTCTGCAACAGAACCATCCCACATTGCCCAAGCGTCTGCAATCGTAGGATGATCTGAGATACAACTGACTTGCCTCTACTCCTTTGAGTCGATACCTAACTCTCTAGCCTCATTCTCCAGAAACCGTTGCAGCTCTGTGGCCTCCGGCAACGCGAGCTGGTATTGTGAGACGAAGAGGTTCTCGTCCATTCCTCCGAGAGCGTATTGTGCGAGCGAAGCGTTTTTGGCCGTGCAGAGCAAGATACCAATTGGAGGGTTGTCTCCATCGGACATCTCTCGGTCGCGAAAGTAGTTCACGTAGGTATTCAACTGTCCCGCATGTCCGTGCTGGAAGGCTTCGACTTTGAGATCGATTAACACATGGCACTTGAGGATCCGATGGTAGAAGACCAGATCGATGAAATAGTAATCCTCTCCGATCTGAATCCGCTTCTGCCGCTCCTCAAAACAGAAGCCTCGGCCGAGCTCAAGTAGGAAATTCTGGAGGTGATCAAGGAGAGCCTGTTCCAAGTCGGATTCTTCCATGACCTCCGTCGAACGAAGGCCGAGGAACTCGAAGACATAGGGATCCCGGATGATATCTCTAGGAACTAGTGACTCGCTAGTAGAATCGACCAAGCGGAGAAGCTTTTCTTTGTCCGTCGACAATCCCGTACGCTCGAAGAGCAGGCTACCGATCTGGCGTTTTAATTCTCGAACTGACCAACTGCCCTTGATGGCTTCGATTTCGTAGAAGGCTTGCTTGAGGGGATCATCGAGCTTCAGCAATTCGACAATTTGGGAAAACGAGAGTCGGGTAAGGACGAGATGGGGAGGTGTGATGGAGGCGTGTGAGGATTGGTGCGACGGTGTCGAACTTTTTGCTCCGCTGGAGGCGAAATCGGATTGGTCAGTCGCTGTCTGACCAATTTTCAATTCGCCAGACAGTGTCTGGCATATCTCTAAGGTGCTGGTTGCAAGTATGTTGCCGAATTTGCCAGACACTGTCTGGCAAATTTGCGGGTAGTTCAGGAAAAACGATCTACAGGATTGGAGGCTGCTTCTTGAGAGCCCTTTGATCGCCAGCGACTCAGCGAGCTCTTTAAGTAGCCCACGCCCATACTCGGCTCGATCAGAGCCGTTCTGTTCGTACTCGACAATGTGGGCACCAATGAGCCAGTTTCTCGCGTTCAGCGAAACATTGACCGCGCTGGAGGCTCGGTCTTGAAGGCTGAGATCGAGTTCTTGGAGCTGGGTGGCGAGGGCTTTGAAATCCATTCTCAGCCTCTCTGCTCAGTATATTGTCCTGAGGGCACGAAGACCCTCGCCTGCCCTACCTCTAACTCTTCGCCTCGTCCAAGATCTGAGTCAGGACATACGGCAGAATTCCTCCAGCGCGGTAGTAGTCGATTTCGACTGGCGTATCCAGGCGCACGATGAGCGGGAAGGTTGCTTCGGTGCCGTCGGCTTTGTGGACGGTGAGGGTGACTTCGTCGCGGGGTTGGGTATCGTTGGACAGGCCGGTGATGCTGAAGGTGGCGTCGTGGTAGAAGCTGGCAGCTTCGTAGTCGGATTCGACTTTGAAGTTGAGCGGGAGGACGCCCATGCCGATGAGGTTGGAGCGGTGAATGCGCTCGAAGCTCTTGGTGATGACGGCTTGGACTCCAAGAAGGCGAGTGCCTTTGGCTGCCCAGTCTCGGCTGGATCCCATGCCATAGTCGGCGCCGCCGATGACGATGAGGTTTCGGCCCTCTTCTTTGTAGGCCATGCAGGCGTCGTAGATGTGGGTCGGGATGCCGTCATCGGTCGACTTGGGATTGGCGAGTTCGGTGACTTCCTTGCCGCCGAAGTAGGTGGTGTAGCCGCCTTCGGTGTCGGGAACCATGAGGTTCTTAATCCGGACGTTTCCGAAGGTGCCACGGGTCATGACGCGGTCATTTCCACGGCGGGAACCGAAGGAGTTGAAGCTGGCTTTTTCGACGCCGTTGGCGAGGAGGTAGTGACCAGCAGGCGAGTCCTCTTTGATCGCTCCAGCCGGGGAGATGTGATCGGTGGTGACGGAGTCGCCGAAAATGCCGAGGGGGCGGGCGTCGGTAATGTCCTTAAGGTCGCCCATGCTGCCGTCGTAGCCTTCGAAGAAGGGAGGAAGCTGAACGTAGGTCGAGTTGTCGTCCCATTCGTAGACAGCACCAGTCTTACCGGCGATTTCGCCCCACTTCGGGTTGGCATTGTCGACGTCGCCGTAGAGCTTTTCGTAGACCTCGGGCTTGAGCGCAGCGCCGATGAGTTCGTTGACTTCGGACTGATCGGGCCAGACGTCCTTTAGGAACACTGGGTTGCCGTCTTGATCGTTGCCGATGGGTTCGGTCGTCAGGTTGATGTCGACACGGCCAGCGATGGCGTAGGCGACGACGAGGGGTGGTGACATGAGGAAGTTCGCTTTGATCGCTCCGTGGATTCGGGCTTCAAAGTTGCGGTTACCGGAAAGCACGGAAGCACAGACAAGATCACCTTCCTTAATGGCGGCGTCGATTTTCGGGTGAAGCGGACCAGCATTTCCGATGCAGGTCGTGCAGCCATAGCCGACGGTGTCGAAGCCGAGGGTGTCGAGTTCCTTCTGAAGGTTGGTGGCTTCGAGGTAGTCGGTGACGACGCGCGAACCCGGTCCGAGGGACGACTTGATGTAAGGAGCGACCGTCAGGCCGAGCGCGTTGGCCTTTTTCGCGACCAAGCCAGCGGCGAGCATGACGCTGGGGTTGCTGGTGTTCGTGCACGAGGTGATCGCGGCGATCAGGATCGAGCCGTGGCCGATTTCTGTGTCGGTATCGGTCGCGGTGATGGTTTCGCCTTCGATCAGCGGATTGTCGAACTCACCGGCTGGGGACTCGAGATTGAAGGGCACGCGGGTGTTGCGAGCGCCTTCATCGTAGCCGAATCCGCCGTCGGCGACAGTGGCGGTGAACAGCTCGTTGAACTTATCGCCGAGGGCTGGGACGTCGATGCGGTCTTGAGGACGTTTGGGTCCGGAGACAGCGGGAACGACCGTGGCGAGGTCGAGTTCAAGCTCATCGGTGAAGGTGATCGCGCCTTTTTCGGTCGGGATGCCGAACAGGCCTTGCGCTTTGTAGTAATTTTCGACCGTGGTGCACTGCTCTTCCGAACGGCCGGTGCCGCGCAGGTAGTTGATGGTCTCGTCGTCGACTGGGAAGAAGCCCATGGTCGCTCCGTATTCGGGAGCCATGTTGGCGATCGTCGCGCGGTCTGGCAGGCTCAATGCGACAGCGCCAGGGCCGTAGAACTCGACGAACTTTCCGACCACGCCGTGCTCGCGGAGGATTTCGGTGACGCGCAGAGTCAGGTCGGTCGCGGTGACGCCTTCGGCAAGATCGCCGTGCAGGTAGACGCCGACGACTTCAGGAACGAGGAAGGTGACCGGCTGGCCGAGCATTCCAGCTTCGGCTTCGATGCCGCCCACGCCCCAACCAACGACGCCGAGGCCGTTAATCATGGTGGTATGCGAATCGGTGCCGACCAGAGTGTCGGGGTAGTAGGTTTCGTCCTTGGAAAGAACACCCTTCGCGAGGTATTCGAGGTTCACTTGGTGGACGATGCCGATGCCGGGAGGCACGACGGAAAAGGTATCGAAGGCTTGCTGGCCCCACTTGCAGAACTCGTAGCGCTCGCGGTTGCGGATGAACTCGATTGCCATGTTGCGGTCGAGCGCGGCTTGCGAGCCAGCGAAGTCGACTTGAACGGAGTGATCAACAACAAGGTCGACGGGCACGAGCGGCTCGACGGCTTTCGGATCAGCGCCGGCTTTGACTGCAGCGTCGCGCATGGCGGCGACGTCGACGAGGAGTGGGACTCCTGTGAAGTCTTGGAGAACGATCCGGGCAACCGTGAAAGGAATTTCGTATTCGCCCGGAGCTTTGGCATCCCAATTCGCGAGGTTTTTGACATCGTCCTCGGTCACCTTCAAGCCGTCGCAGTTTCTCAATACCGACTCGAGCACAATGCGGATCGAGACTGGTAGGTTCGAGAGATTCTGGGCGATTCCAGCCTCCTCGAGCGCTGCGAGAGAATGGAGTTTCCCTTCGGCTCCGGTGCCGGTGGTGAAGTTGCGAACTGCGTCGATTGCCATGGTGTTTTTAAAACAGAAAAATTCGTGGAGAACGTAGGCGGGAAACGTGCGGATGGAAGGAGAATTTGGGGGAAGCTGGAAGTGGCCGTCTTGTTCGTATCGATCGAGGATGACAACAAAAAGGCTGACCCGTTTCCGGATCAGCCTTTTCGAAGGTGTTGGGGGTGTGAAGGTCGCTAACTGTAGAGCGACTCTTTCTTTAGCTTCTTAACGATCAAGTAGTAGAAAACGGAGCGAAGCTTAGCGCGGTTGGATGGGCCGATCTTATCGATGGCGTGGGCGATGGCTGCGTCTTGTTTCTTTTCGTCCTTCTCGCCGAGCTTCTTGGCGATGAAGTTCTTTTTGATGGTATCGATTTCCTTCGGGTCGCGGGCGGCGATGAGCTTGCTGTCGCGGTTGTAGAGGGATGGTCCGATGCTCTTCGCAATCGCACGGAGGAGGTCTTGATTGCAGGGGATGGCCTGCTTCTTCATCTGTTTTTGTGCCGAGTCAATGGCATCATCTAGTTTACTCATAGCGCTGACACCGTGATCAAAAATGGTGCCGATGACAAGGCTTAACCTTGAGAGTGCGAATGAGTGCAGTGAATTGATCTGAGTTAGACGAGGATTTGGTCTAGAGACTGGCGGGTCTGTGGGTTCTTTAAATAGGGGTCGCTGGTTTGGTTGCCGTAGGCCTTGAGAGACTCTGCGAGTTGTTTAGCGATCTCTGGATGTTCGTCAAGATAGTTGATGAGTTCGTCTGGGTCGTTCTTGAGATCGAGTAGCCTAGCGTGCGGAAGTTTAGTTCGTCGCAGTGAACAACGATCAGGTTCGGTTTGGAATCCGGTGTCGCTGAGGCGGTATTGCCAGAAAGAGCTGTTGCAGTGGCTGCGGAGGCTGCGTTTTTTTTAGAAAGGTGCGGCGTTCCATGGGGATGGAACGGCCGGGATGTTGGCATCTTTCTCGACCTTTACTCAGGCCTAAATATCGAAAGCCAGCGCCTCGCCGATTTGAGCATCTTTGGCGATGATATCTTCGATACTGGTCGACTGAAGCTTTTTAGATAGTTCGCTTTCCACTTCGGAGAAGAATAAGCAAAGTCCGGAATTAGCTTTTGGTGCGGTTGCTGAGCCCGATTCGAGGAGCTCGAGCGGGCCGTCGATAAGCTCAAGAATTTCGGAGAGAGAAATTTTGGAAGACGGTTTGTCTAGGAGATAACCACCGCTAGCGCCACGCCGACTTTTCAGAATTCCTCCGCGGCGGAGAATCAGGACGATCTGTTCGAGAAAGCGAAGTGGGATCTTTTCAGAATCGCAGAGTTCGGCGAGCGGGAGAGGTTTGTCGCTGGGAGACTTAGCGATCGAAACCACTGCCCGCATGGCATACTCGGCTTTCTTCGATATTCTCATGGGGTTTCTATAAAGCCGCGAAGGCTATCGCACGAGGGTATCAAGCGTCTCCTCCAACTCCTTCATCCGCTTTTCGTCGCTGAGGGGGTTTCCAGTTTCGTCCCAGATGTAGATGGTGTCGACTGCGGCGCCTTTTTCGGTATTGATTCGAGCGTGGCAAACTTCGTTGCCGAGTCCAGCGATGGCTGATGAGACGTCGTGCAGCAAGCCGATTCGATCGCGAGCCTGAATTTCAACTAGCGTGTGCCGTCCGTTAGGATCATTGCGAACTACGACGCGAGTCGGGACTTCAATCAATTCACTGCCGTCCGTTCGTTCTGCATCGAGTGCTTTCTTAATCAAAGGTTGAAACGAAAATTTAGGTTCGGTTAGGGAACTCCGCAGAGTTTCCTCAACTGCACTAAACTTCGCTTTGCTCTCGACTAAAGAGTAGTCGGTGTTGCAGAGCCGGAAGAGGTCGAGAACCAAATCGTCTGAGCGTCGGAAGAAGTCGGCACTTAGGATATTGATGCCATTGGCTGCGAGAGAACCTGACAGGCGCGCTAGAAGGAAACTCTGATTCCAAGTGGTAATTCGGAGCACTGTCCATCCGCTCTCAGGTTTAGGCTCCCAGGACAAGACCGGCATCAGCGGAAATGCTTTTCCTTGATCATTGTGGAGACTTTTGAAGAATTTTCGGAACAGCTTGACGTGGGCGGCAACAACATCCGACGACCGGAAGTTAAAGTAGCGTGGCGGCATGCCATCGAAGTGAGCTTGAATCTCTGTGGAGTAGGATTCGCCGAGTTTCTTTTCGACCCGCTCCCGAAGTTCTTCCTTCGCCTTGAGAGTATTCGACTGGAAATTTTCCCGGTCTTTAAGGTAGGAGCGAGTGTTGTGATAGAGCTGAACGATCAGTGATTCTTTCCAGCCCGTCCAGCCTTCTTCGTTGGTGCCAACTGAGTCGACGTAGGTAAGAAGAAGGAGTGTGTCTAAATAACTCTTCGATCCGATGATGTCACCAAACTCAGCGATGATTTCGGGGTCATCAGTGTTTTTTGTTGTGGCTGTTCGGTAGAGAGTTAGGTGGTGATCAACTAGGAAGAGAATAATCTTCCGCCTAGGCATGCTGATCTTAAGCCGGTTGCAAACCTTGGATGCTAGCAAGGTGCTCGCGTCCTCGTGGTGACGCATGTTCGCAGCCCGGCCAGTGTCATGCATGATGAGTGTCATGTAGATGACAAACGGGTCTTCGAGGTGGTGAAAGATGTCTTTATAGATCTGCAGTCGAGGGTTGTCATTGACTACGAGGTCGTCGAGAGCTTCGATCGTTTTTAGAGTGTGTTCGTCGGCTGTGTAGCGGTGAAAAAACTCATGTTGGACGAGGCAGGTCAGAGACCCGAACTCTGGGAGATATTTTCCGAGGAAGCCGATCCGATGCATTTGGCGCAGGCTCCAAGCGACGGAGCCTTTGCGGGACAGGATGGCGTCGAAGGTTTCGCGATTACTGCGGCTGTAGCGAAATGAGCGATTGATCAGGTGGTAATTGGCTTGGACAAGATCAACCAGTTCGGCACTCATTTGAAGGCCGCGCAGTTGAGTGTGTTGAAACAATCGCATCATGCGACTGGGGTCTTCGTCAAACAGGTGAGGGTTTTTAGGATAAAGGCGCTCGTCCTGAATGAAGAATTCATCGAATTCATCATTGGATCGCAATGACCGAGCGAAGGCTCCAATCCGCCCCAGGCCCCGGCCGCGGGCCTTGTCCCTGAGTTCTAATCGGTCAAACACCTCATTGCACCGCATCAACATGTTTGAGGTGTGCTGGTAGTAGTCGCGCATGAAACTCTCGCATCGGCGAAGAATTGTGCGCTCAGGATATTCCATTTCCGTGGCGACAACTCCCTGCAGTCGGAGGGTTAAAATGTCGGTCGGATGCTTTTCGGCATAGTGGAGGTGGTTTCGAACAGTTAGGAGGAAGTCGTAGGCTTTCTCCATTTCTTTAAAGCCACTTTCGCTGAGTAGTCCTTTCTCGACCAATTCCGCGATATCGGTGGTGCCGAAGTGGACGAAAGTGATCCAAGAAATGTTGTGGTATTCACGTAGGCTGCCGAGCCCTTCTTTTACTTGCGGTTCCTGAAGGTAAACCGTCTGGTGCTTTTCGTGCCGAGCGTCTCGATCCGCGAGGCGGTCATCGAGATAGGCGTCCTTCATCGTGGTGATGCACTTCGTTTGGAACGCCTTAAGAAACGCTTCGAAAAGCTCGCTGTTGCCGACGATTAGTCTGGCTTCGATCATTGCTGAGAAGTTCTGGAAGTCTCGTTTTGACTCTTCCATCGACTCTTTAATCGAGCGCACAGAGTGTCCTACTTTGAAGCCGACATCCCAGAGCATGTAGAGGATCTGTTCAATCAGCTCCGAAGTTTCTGGGCGTAGCGTTTTGGTCGACGCCTTGGTCAGAAACAGCAGATCGATATCACTGCCTGGGTTGAGCAGACCTCGGCCGTAACCACCTACGGCGACCAGCGCCAGCCGTGCTGAATCTGAGTCTTCGGAGTCAGGGCCTGCGAGGTCTTTGAGCGATTCCTCAAATAAATTCGAGAGGACGATATCAAGCAGACCAGACCTTCGTGCTGCGATTTCTCTTCCATCGACTCCGGCACCGTGGCGGAGTTTCAGCCTGTGCCGCTCGATTTTAAGGAAGCGCTTGTAAAGCTCTAAGAGTTCCTTTCGATCGCGTTTCTTCGGACGTTCGCGCTGTAACCGCTCCTCGGCGTGAGCGATGACTTTCTGGAGGTGTCTCGAGCGCTTGGCCATCTGGTGATGCGACGTAGTTGATGTGGTCTGAGCTCTAGTAGCTCAAGATCGAATGGATTGGAGTGCTGTCGCCAAGCACCTCCCGTCCACCGAGGAAGGACAACTCGATGAGGAATGAGATGGCAACAATGTTGCCTCCGATCCCTTCGATCAAGTCTCGCGCAGCAGCTGCCGTGCCGCCGGTGGCAAGAAGGTCGTCGACCAGTAAAATATTCTCACCAGGCTTCACGGCGTCGACATGGATTTCGACTTCGGCTTCGCCATATTCGAGGGCATATGCTTTACCGACGGTTTCGAACGGGAGCTTACCTTTCTTCCGAACCGGAACAAAACCGGCGTTGAGCCGTTCGGCGACCATGGCGGCAAAAATGAAGCCTCGAGCATCAATGCCGACGACCTGATCGATTTTTGCACCTCCAGACGTTTCTGCGAGCAAGTCAGCAGTTAGTGGAAGAAGATCGGGATCTGCGAGGACGGGCGTTATGTCCTTGAACAAGATGCCGGGCTTTGGAAAGTCGGGAACGTCACGAATAGCGGCGTCTAGTTTGGCGATGGATTCTTTGCTCATGATGGAGAAATGTTCTTCGAAGTATGGTGGTGGGATGTCCTTGCGTTGAATCTGGGCTATCCTACACCACCGCCTGACGAACGCACCATTAACTGCGAACATGTGGCAAAACTGAAAAATGGAAATCTCGAACAATCTGGCATTGTTTAGCCTGCTCGGTGCGATCAGCTGCTTCGCTGTGGCTTTCGTGACTGCGGTGATCGAGGTGCGGCGGGGAAGCTCTCATCACCGGGCGATCACGATGACATTGATGGGTGTCGGGTTTTTGTTGGAGACGGTCTATCTCCAATATCAGGGCAATGTCCGAGGGCGCTGCCCAATTACGACTCTTCCCGAGATCATGATCTTTCTGAGTTGGAGCACCGTCTTGATCTATTTCGTGATTGGATCGACCTACCGCTTGTCTCTGCTGGGGGTGTTCACGGCACCGGTGGTCGGATTGTTCGTTGTGCTCGGTTTGGTCGGTGGTGGTGTGGGAGGTGGGATTCCTGTAGCTTCTCGTCCGGCCGATGCTTGGCTCGAGTTTCACGCCTCCGTATCGCTGGTTTCCTACGGAGCCTTTGCTCTGGCTCTCGTCGCTGGGGTGATGTTTCTAGTTCAAGACAGCTTACTGAAGAGCAAAAGCATGACTGCGCTCTTCTATAACCTTCCGCCGATCAGCTATTTGGCGAGTGCCATATCACGCCTAGTGCTGGTTGGGTTCGTGCTACTGAGCGCGGGCCTCGCATCGGCGTTCGCGATTCGTGAGTTTCCCGGCTGGACGAAAATTTCTCTGACGTTGAGTGTTTGGATTGTTTACGGGCTAATTCTGTTGGTTCATGGGAGATCACATCTGGCTCCCAAGCAGATCGCGAAGGTGTCCGTGCTCGCGTTTCTTCTGCCTTTGCTCACTCTGACCATTATGGGGGCGCGCTAGTTGTTAGCGCAGAAATTTCGATGCCATCCGGTTCTTCCATGTCTCCAGCCAAGCCAGTTGTTTGCGTCGGCATCAACCACGAACTCGCTGCGGTCGAGCAGCGTGAGCGTCTCGCCGTGCCGAAATCGCATCTCAACGAAACGCTCGATGAGTTAGTGTCGATCGAGACCATTGATGGGGCTGTCTTGCTGTCGACCTGCAACCGTGTCGAGATCTATGCTGAGTCGGAATCAGAAACGGTCGTCAGCTATTTAGAAGACCGGTTTTCTGGTGGGTCTGGAAGTGCTCAGAATCAAGCCGATCCGGATTTGCCCCTCTATCGCCATGGCGGGTTGGATGCCGCGAAACACTTGTTCCGGGTGGCAGCGGGACTTGATTCCATGGTGCTTGGCGAGACTGAGATTTTTGGCCAGTTGAAGAAGGCATACGCCCACGCTCAAGAGCGTGGGACGACGACTGGGTTGCTCAATCGCCTATTCCAGACAGCATTTCGAGTCGGCAAGCGCGTCCGCAGCCAAACCGAAATTCAGCGAGGATCGACGTCGATTGGGTCAGTCGGAGTGGATTTGGCAGAGAAGATCTTCGGATCATTGTCGGAGTCCCAAATCATGATTCTGGGCGCCGGAGAGATGAGTCGGGTGACCGCTCAGAGCATGGCTTCACGCGGGGCGAAAGGCATTATTGTCGCCAACCGATCTGTCGAAAAGGCACAGCAGCTGGCGTCGAGTATGCATGGCTCAGCCCTGGCATTTGACGACTGGCCACGCCAACTCAAACACATTGATATCCTGATTTCGTCGACTTCGGCCGATGGCTACGTTGTGACGCCCGAGCAGATCGAAGGAGTTTTCGAAGAGCGACGGGGCAAGCCGCTGTTTCTCATCGATATTGCCGTTCCGCGCGATATCGACCCGGCTATCCATGAGATGGACAATGTCTATGTTTACGACATCGATACCATCCAAAACATCGCTTCTCAAGCCCGTCAGAAACGCGAGAAGCAGATAGAAATCTGCGAGCTGATGATCAGTGACGAAGCCGAGGGTTTTCACAACCAGCACGGCAGTTAATATTTCTCATGGCAACCCAAACGATGACCAGCGATCCGGCCAGTCAGTCTCTCAAAGTCGGAACTCGAGGTAGCGCGCTCGCCTTGGTGCAAGCCGGGATGACCGAGGCAGCTCTCACTGAAGCGCACCCTAATTTGGTTCTTGAGAGGGTGGTTGTGAAGACCATCGGCGACAAGCGCACGGACCTTCGGTTCAGCGAATTTGGTGCTAAGGGAGAAGCGATTGTCGACAAGGGAATCTTTACCAAAGAGCTTGAGGAAGCATTGGCTGACGGCGGGGTCGATCTGGCTGTTCATTCTCTCAAAGACGTGCCCACCGAACTCGCCGACGGATACTCAATCGTCTGTGTATTACCTCGGGCTCCGATTGAGGATGTGCTCGTCAGCCAGTCACCGGGTGGCATTGCTGGCTTACCGGAAGGGGCTCGGATCGGCACCTCGAGCGTTCGTCGGATCCGTCAGTTGCAGCAATTGCGTCCCGACTGCGTTCCGGTCGAAATTCGCGGTAATGTGCCGACTCGGATTCGCAAGGCTGCTGAGTCTGAGGACGGGTTGCACGGGGTATTGTTGGCGCGTGCGGGATTGGAGCGGTTGGGGATTTTGGGCGCGGACAAGACGCTGCACTACGAGATTCTCGACCCGGTTGTCTTCCTGCCTGCCGCTGCGCAGGGAGCTGTAGGAATCGAAGTTCACTCGCGTTCCGGAAGTCGTGTGACTGAGCTTCTTCAGTCGATTCATTGCACCGATACCGGTGATCGAGTGGCTCTGGAGCGGGCGTTTCTCGCTGCACTGGGAGCGGGCTGCGAGACTCCAGTCGGGCTCCATACAGCGTTGGGTTCTGACAAGAAGTCGATCACCATCTGTGCGCGCGTCTTCCCCGATGACCCAGAAAGTCAGGATCCCGTTGCCGAAGGGCAAATCACGGGCGACAGGAACGACCCGCAGGGCTGCGCAATGGCCCTTCATAACCAACTTTTCCCATCCACTTAGACCCATGAGCGAAGACTCCAACAAAGGAATCTGCTACCTGATCGGAGCCGGTCCCGGCGACATCGGCCTGATGACTCTTAAAGGGAAGGAGTGCGTCGAGATCGCCGATGTATTGGTCTACGACTACTTGTGCAATCCACAGATGCTCGACTGGGCCAAGGATGGCGCGGAGAAAATTTACGTCGGCAAGAAGGCGGGTGACCACACTCTGACTCAGGACGAAATTAATGCGCTGATCGTTGAGCGCACGAGCGCCGGCCAAATCGTCGCTCGGATGAAAGGCGGTGATCCGCTAATTTTTGGTCGCGGTGGTGAGGAGGCTCAGGAATTGCGTAAGGCCGGAGTCGCTTTTGAGCTCGTTCCGGGAATCAGTTCAACTATCGCCGGTCCGGCCTATGCCGGGATTCCTGTGACTCATCGTGCGTGCAACACGCAGCTGACAATTTTCACCGGGCACGAGGATCCGACGAAGGAAAACTCGACTGTCGACTACGCCCAGATCGCCAAGGCGCCCGGCACCAAAGTGATGCTCATGGGCGTTTCTCGCATGGCCGCAATCACCGCTGACCTAGAGAAAAATGGTATGTCTCCAGACGAGCCCGCCGCGCTGGTGCGTTGGGCAACGACAGGCCGCCAAGAGACAATTCAGGCGACTCTGGGGACGATTGCAGCCGAGGCTGAACGAGTGAACTTCAAGGCTCCGGCCGTCGCGGTCTTCGGGCAGGTCGTCAACCTGCGCGACGAAATCAACTGGTTCGAGCAGCGGCCTCTGTTCGGCAAGCGGATCGTCGTCACCCGCACTCGGAAGCAAGCGGGCGTTCTAAGTCGTCGGCTCCAAGACCTCGGCGCGGACGCGTTTGAGATCCCGACGATTCGCATCGAACCACCCAAAGAGTTGGAGGATTTTTACAGTCTGGTGATGGATGCCTACAAGTATGACTGGCTCATTTTCACCAGCCCGAACGCGGTCGAATCGTTTTTCGAAGCGTTCTACAAACTCTACAAAGATGCCCGTGCGATCGGTGGTGTTCGCGTCGCAGTAGTCGGTCCTGGAACTGCCAAGAAGTTGGCTGAATTCCATGTCGACGTCGACTTGATGCCGGAGAAAGATTTCGTCGCAGAGGGGTTGATCGAGGCGTTTGGCAAGAAGGGGATCGACTTGGAAAATTTACAGATCCTGTGGGCACGGGCGGAGGAGACCCGCGATGTGATCACTGATTTCATGAAGGAAAAAATGGCGATTCTCGATCACGCCATCGCCTATCGTACAGTGCCGCAAGTCGAAGACGTCACTGGTGGTCAGGCGAGGTTCAAAGAGGAGGGTGCTGACATCATCACATTCACCAGCGCCACCACCGTCGAGTGTTTCCTCGATCTGGGACTGCCGATGCCAGAAAATTGCCTGCTCGCTAGCATCGGGCCAGTGACATCAGACATGCTTCGGGAAGAAGGATTCGATGTCGATATCGAAGCCGAAGAGCACTCGATCCCCGGCTTGGTTAATGCGATCTTAGATCACTTCAAGTAGGTAGGGTTTGGGACTTCCAGCCACCGGCGCACGAGGGCATTTCGCTGGGGCTCACTTCCGGCAGGCCGGGGACGTTCCGCCCAGTGGGCACAAAAAAGCCCCAACCGCAGACGGCCGGGGCTTTCCTAAGAATCGTTTCTTGGGAATCGGTTGAGGCTATACGGCGCCTTCTCCCTTATCTCCGCCCTTACCAGGGCCACCCTTACCTTTGCCAGGGCCACCCTTACCTTTTCCGCCTTTACCTTTTCCACCCTTGTCTTTGCGGGCTTCGAGGGCTGCGGTCATTTCTTTGAGAGTGGCTGCACCATCGGAATCAGTGTCGATGGTGGTGAAGCGCTTCTCTGCATCTGCATCCTCCATCTTTTTGGCCATTCCAGTTTTGAACTCCGTGAGCGAAACGTCGTCGCTCTTGTCGGTGTCGAGCTTATCGAGCATTTTCTGCGCCAGCTCTGCGGGCTCAGGCCTCTTTCCATCTTTCGACTTTCCACCTTTGTCGTCGGCGACGGCGAGAGGTGCGAGGGCAGCTGCTAGAAGGGTAATGATCGTCTTTTTCATGATTGTGAATTTGGATTTTGGCCGGTTGACGGCGACTTCCTTAGAGATCGAACCCCAGCGATCGGCGTGAGTTTCTACTTTCTTTAAAAATTGTTTTAGGACGTCTCCAGAGAGATTCGGGCGATGAGCTCGTGGCTCTGACCTGGTGCGATCTGGACAATGTCTTTCGGGCCCGAGTTGGTGGTTTCGATACAGACCATTCTTGGATACTCATCGTCACCGAAGTCTCCCATTCGGGCGGCCTTATCGATCCATGGATTCCAGATGACGGTGGAAGTTGAGCCCTCTTTCGCGACCCGGATGTTCCGGCCGGAATCCTTAAATTGAGGATCATGGAGAAGGCAATCCGCAACGGTGTCGAGATAGATTCTATCAACTTCTCGATCGATTGTGATGTCCCCGATCTGCGGTTCCAAGGTGTCCTCAGCGAGCTTGTCGATGTAGATCGAATCGCCCAACCCAGAGATCCGAGTTTGTGTGACATCGGACACTGCCAGGTAGGTGTGGAGAGCGCCTTGGCAAACAATGGGGTCTGTTGCGTCAGCCGGATTGCTGGCTCTGAAGACGATCTCTAGGCTGGTTGCCGAAACGGTTGCGGTGAGGATGAGCTCAAAAGCGTGGGGCCAGATTTCGCGGGATGCGTCGGAGTCGGTCAGCCGAAAGCTGGCGGTGCTTTCTGAAGCTGTCGGGAGGAGTTCCCAAGTCTGCGTTCGGGCTACCCCGTGAGCCGGCTTGGACGAATCGGTCGGGTGATCGGCGAACCATGGCCAACAGATCGGAATCCCGCCGCGGATCGCCTTACCGTCTCTGAACTCAGCCTTCTCGCTGACCCACAAAAGGTCATCTTCGGTGCTGCCACCTTCAGGAATAAATGACAGCAAATGAGCGCCGTGGTGGGCAATGGTCGCACTGGCGGTGCCGCAGCGGATTGTCGTGGTTTCGGTTGGGAACTGGGGGGCTGATGTGGACATATTAGAGTAGGGTGGGGGAGAGAGATCCTTCGAGCTCAAGAAGCTGGCGTTTGATTTTAAGCCCGCCGCCGAACCCGGTCAGAGAGCCGTCAGTGCCAATCACGCGGTGGCAGGGCACGATGATTGAGATCGGGTTCGATCCGTTTGCCAGCCCGACCGCGCGCATCGCTCCCGGCTTCTTCAAGAGGGTCGCGATCTCGCCGTAGCTCCGAGTTTTGCCAAACGGAATCTGAGAAAGTTGCTGCCATACTGAGCGTTGGAATTCGGTTCCTGCGGCGTCGGTTGGCAGATTGGTCAGGGTATCGGTGGCACCGCCAAAATACTTGTCTAAGGCCTTGGCAGCGTTGGCTAGAATACGGTTCGGCTTGTCCGATTCGGAATCAGGACAAGACCACCCATCAAAGTTGATGCGCCCATCAAAGTAGAGCCCTGCGATCCCAGCTTCTGTGGCGAAAAGCTCAAGTTCGCCGACCGGACTGGAGATCCGGAGATGGCCAGTCGCATGAGCGGGTGGAGTCGCTGGTAGAGATTTTTTGGAGGCCATTTCCCTATTCGGTCAGGATGATATCTCCAGCTTCAAGCTTGGTTCTTCGGAAGTTTTGGGAACCGACGAGCACTAGGCGCTTTCGGCCCTCGCGCACGATGTAAATCGCGGATTGGTTGGGATTGCTGAGCCCTCCTGCGTAGGCTACGGCTTGAGAGAGAGTCATTTTTTCGGAACCCAGAGTGAGGATCCCCGGCATGTTGACGCCGTTCTGAATAACCACCACGGGAGCGCCACCTAGCTTGGCGAAGTGGGTAGTGAAATTGACGCCGAGTCCGCGATCGGATCTAGTGCAGACCGAGCTGATTTTCCGTGAGACCTCGGCCGGCGTAAGTCCGACGACCGCGACGGGGCCTAGGTGGCCGAGCCGAATGTTTCCGTCGGGATCTACCGCGTAGTCGCCTCCGATGATTTTCTTAGAGTTTCGAACGCCCTCGTAGACATACAGCGTCACGAGGTCTCCTGTTCCAAAGGTATCGCGCGGGGAGGCTCGGCGGGCACCGTGGGCGGCCGGCTGCACTGCGGTTGCAGTCGGGGCTTGAGCTAGCGGGGCCGAAGTGGGGGACGGCGCATAAACTCCCGGCTGCGAGTAGGGGGCGGGCCGGAATTCTTCGTTGTTCGCACAACCGGATAGGAGCGCGATGGCCATGCTCAGGCTGCTTGCTGCAATGGCCGTGGAGAGGGGGCGGGTGTTGCGGTTTCGAGTCGTGATCATCGTCTACCTTAGCGCAACCCGAACAGCGAGGCGCGTCAATCTTGAATCCGGTCGTCGGCTTCGGGGCGTGGGTCTCGACTGAGCAAGGAGCGGAGCGCATCGAGTGGAGGGGTTCCTTGATAGAGAATCCCATAGACTTCATCGATCACTGGCGTCCGTGCTCCCGCCTTCCGAGCCCATTTATAGATCGATTCGGTGTTCGGAACGCCTTCGGCAACCATCGTCATGTCGCCCATAATTTCTTCGAGCTCACGACCGGATCCTAGCTCTCGACCAACACGGAAATTTCTGGAGTGAATGCTGTAACAGGTCGCAATCAGATCGCCGACTCCGCTGAGGCCCTGAAACGTTTCACGCTGCCCCCCTAGGGCGACACCGAGCCGGGTCATCTCTGCCAGACCACGGGTAACAAGAGCGGCCTTCGCATTGTCTCCCAATCCCAGTCCATCGACAATTCCTGCGGCGATCGCAAAGACGTTTTTTACCGCACCTCCCCACTCCAATCCAACGACATCGGTACTGGTGTAGGGGCGCACCCAAGGCGCTAAGAAAGCCGTCTGCAGGCGCTCGGCTAGAGCCGGTTCCGTAGCCGCGACAACCATTGCCGTAGCAAGTTTGCGGCCGACTTCTTCGGCGTGGCTGGGCCCCGAAAGAACCCCGTTCGGCTGATTGGGAAGTTCTTCGGAAATGATCTCGCACATGGTCTTCCCTGAATCGAGTTCGATGCCTTTCGAGCAGGAAACAATGACGCTATCAGGGGACAAAGCGCCGGTCGCTTTGAGCGCGCGCATCATCCCGCGAGTCGCGCGGCTGGGGACGACACTGAGAATGATTCCGGAGTTTGCTGCTGCAGCCAGGTCGGTCGTCGGGATCACATTATCTGGAAGCTCAACATCTGGCAGATATCGCTGGTTCCTGCGGGTCGTTTTGATCTCATCGATCGCTACGGGATCACGCCCCCACAGAATGACTTGTGGCGAAGTTTCGGCGGCGACTAGTGCCAGCGCAGTTCCCCAACTCCCGCTGCCGAGAATGGCGACCGATTCGGGCGAAGACAAGGTTTCGTCGGTCATGTTAAGTCGTCGTTTTCGGGGTTCCCATGCGGTGCTCAGTCCCAGCTCTTAGGCGTCCGATATTCGATCGATGTCGGACAATTGCTAGGGAGGCAACAGCGATTCCAAATGCCATCATTGGCCAGTAAATTCCGCCAGAGCGCAACTGCATCACAGCGATGGCTATGGGAATGGCGATGGCTGAACCGATCGACGCCACGGCGACATAGCGGGTCGCGACCATCAGAATGATCCAAGTCACCAGAGCGATTCCAACGGCCCCTGGCATCAGCGCGGTGATGGCTCCAGCCGAGGTCGCGATTCCTTTGCCGCCTTTGAAGCCGAGCCAGAAAGTGAAGTTGTGCCCCAGAATCGTGGCTAGTGCTGCTAGGATGCCTAGCCATCGAGGGAAATCTTCTCCGACCCCTGCCATGAATCCAATTTCGGCCGCATTGTGAATCAGGTAAACCGGCAAGAAGCCCTTCAAGAAATCGAGAACGAACACCGCGATGCCAGCTGGTTTTCCGATCACTCGGAACACGTTAGTGGCGCCGATGTTTCCGCTTCCATGGTCTCGGACATCCACACCCTTGATGATTTTCCCAGCAAGGAAACCAAAGGGAGTCGCTCCGATGATGTAGGCGAGGAGGATGGCAAGAATGGCAGTCAGGCCCATTTGGAACCGGACACCAAGCCGAGTCGGTTTCAACCTCCGAGTCGTTTGGGAAGCTAGACACTGATTCCTTGTCGAGACAGCAGCCCAGCTAGTGCCTGAAAGAACCGCTTGTTTGGTGTCGTCCAGCGAAGCCGACCATCTCTCTACCTATGAACAATATTCGCGCTGTCAGGGTTTTAGACCTTCCCTAATCGGCATCTCCGAAAATTTCTGCCATCATTTCGGTCAGAGCTTTGATCTCTGTTTCTAGGACATCGACATGCATTCCTGCCCGTTCATCAATTCCGCGGCTGACTCCGATCGACTGTAACTTCGTGGCGGCTTCAACCGCTCGTTGGTTGCCGAACGATCCGACCATTCCTTTGAGATTGTGAGCTTCCCGACCGATCGTCTCTTCGATTTGGTTTTCGTAGGCGTGGCGCAGAGCCGCCATGCACTCCGGAGCATTTTTTCGGAATATTCCGCACAATTCGACTAAAATATCCATGTGGCCGTCAACCGCTGCCAGAGCGGCGGAGACGTCTAAGCTGCCTGGGCGGTGAGCATCAATGATTTCCTGAGCGCTCGTAGGATCAATGGTCGATGTGTTTTCGGACGCCTTGGTGACCGAACTTGTGCGCCATCGGGAAACTTCTCCGAGCAAGAACTCGGCTCGAATCGGTTTCGTGATAACGGAGTCCATTCCAGCGTCGAGGTAGCGCTGTCGATCGCCTTCCATCGCATGAGCCGTCAGAGCGACGATCGGAATTCGCTTCCTGCCCGAAAGCTTCTCCGAGTCCCGAATCGCTTGGGTCGCAGACAAGCCATCCAATCCGGGCATCTGCACATCCATTAAGATCAGGTCAAAGGTGTTTTCCTCGGCTTCCACCAGAAGATCCACCGCCTGCTGCCCGTCTTCAGCAACGATGATCCGATGGCCGTCCTTACTAAGAAGGCTAACGACGTGCTTTTGGTTAAAGACGTTGTCCTCTGCGAGTAGGATGGATAGAGAAGAGCCGGTGTCGATACCCCGTTCCGTGCCGACCTCGTTTTCCCCTGGTTCGGGTGACTCGGCAGCCAAGACCGCAGCGAGTTCGCATTGAGAAACCGGTTTTGTTAGATGCCGGTGAATGCCTTGTTCTCGGCACGCTGCTTGGCCTTTTCTGTCTCCCTGATGCAAAAGAACAACGATCTTTGTTTGGTCGGCCTTTTCGCGAATTTGTGCGATGAGGCTGGGCCCATCGATTCCGGGATGGTCAGCCGCGACAACGATTCGGTCGTAAGAACGGTTCTCAGAGAGCTGGTGAAGACCATCGCTCCAAGTCTCCGCCACGCTGACATCCATTCCCCAACCGCTGGTCAGTTCTGCGTAGGAGCATCGACATGTGTCATTGTCTTCGATGACCAGAACTGACATCCCCTTAAGTGAAGGAGGTGCCTCCATCGGGACAATTTTCCATTCACTGCCGGCCACGGGCAGCCGAATATTGAACCAAAATTTCGTCCCCTCGCCCTCCTGACTGGTCAATCCGATTTCACCATCCATTAGTTCGACAAGCCGCCGGGTGATGGTCAAACCGAGCCCACTTCCGCCGAACCTCCGTGTCGATGAAGAATCCGCTTGAGTGAAACCTTGAAAAATTTCCTGCTGCCGATCTTCAGGAATGCCGATGCCAGTATCCCTGACGGTGAGCAGCAATCGGTCGGGATCACCATCGGGATCGGATTGGACGCGAACTTCGACTTCGCCATCAGAGGTGAACTTGAGCCCGTTTCCGATCAAGTTGAGCAGAATTTGCCCAAGACGCCCGGCATCGCCGACCCGAGAGTCTAAAATGTTAGGATCGATATGGGCAACTAGCTCCAATCCCGATTCACGGGCGATCAGACCCAGGCTGCGGCACGAATTCGCGACCGTCAGGCGTAGACTGAGCGGCGCTGTTTCGAGGACTAGCTTACCGGCCTCGATCTTCGAGAAGTCGAGAACATCGTTGATTACCATCATCAATGAGTCCGCTGAACTCTGGACGATCTCCAAATAGCCCTGTTGCTCATCATTCGGATTGGAGAGTAGTGCTAGCTCAGTCATACCGAGAATCGCATTCATCGGCGTGCGGATCTCGTGGCTCATGTTCGCGACGAATTCCGACTTCGTTTTGCTCGCTGCCTCGGCTTGGATCGCTAGAGTCCGGTTTCTCTCGGCGGATTCCTCCAATTCTGCCGTCCGTTCAGCGACTCTGCTCTCTAAAGTGGCGTTGAGGTCGGTTGCTTGATCGAGAAAGCGACCGGCAACATGAGCCAGAAGACCCAGAAAGATCGGTGCCGTGTCGATGATCCAATGAAGAAAATTCTCTCTCTGCACCAGAGCGAATGATGCTGGCCTCATCGGTAAGTCCTGAACGAGAACGTCAACCAACGTGGCGCAGACTGGAAAGCAGCAGCCAAACGCGATGCCCCAGAGGGTATATCTAGCTGTCGCCCGTGCCATGGTTTACAATGCCCTATTTGGTAACCAATTGCTAATGACGAAATAATCTTAGCAAGAAGCAAAACCAGAGCTATCCCGGAGACAGGAATATTATCAGCCAGCTCAGCTGCATCTTTTCTTCAAAATAGGCGGTGAAATCGCTTTACGTAGTCTAGGATTTCCGCCATTCTTAGATTCGAAGGTGGATCTACGCCCCGCCAAACCCTCATGAACTCCAGCCATATGAGAATTCCCAATTCCCTTAAGTTCTTGGCGCTCAGCGCCATCATCGCAGTTCCAGCCGTTTCATCGGCTCAGACGACGGTGTATTCGAATGTGGTTGGGTTTGATACGATCACATGTAGCACAGGGACGACGGGTGGGGTTGGCTCAGATTCGATGGTTTCGGCATCTCTCCACCAATGCGCTGAGTTTGTTGGGAGTGTTGGAAGCGTGACCGGGACTGCGATTACTCCGTCAGTGACGGTGGCGTGGGGGGTCAACGACTTCGCCAGTGGTGGACTTCTCACTCACTACGTGAGAATGACCAGTGGAAGCCTTCTTGGTCACTATTTTGATGTTGTGAGTAATGCTGCAGGTAGTATTAGCATTGATACGTCAGGGCTTCCTATGCCGGCGGTTGGGGACTCTTTTAAAGTGGTTCCATTTTGGACGTTGGATAGTTTGTTTCCAGCGGCTACTCAATCAACCTTCATTGTTTCGCCAGGCACCCTCGGGTTTCAGAAGCGGTCTGCTCTCTTTATTCCTGACGTATTGTCGCCAGGAATCAATCTTCCTTACTCTACCGAGTACATTATTACCCCGACAGGGTGGAAGCGGATCGCATCAGGTTTCCCAGCGGCTGGTACGGACGTAATTCGTCCCGATGTGCCATTCATTGTCAGGCATCCCAACCCCGCGTCTGCCGGAGTCGCGTCCACTAATTATGTTATCAGTGGTGAGGTGTCATACGATGCGGCAGCAGTGAACGCCGCAACACGCACAGGAAGTTTTCGCCAAGACACAGCTGTGGCTTTTCAACGCCCTGTTGATGTCGAGCTACAAGATCTTGGATTCACTTCTGCAGATTTTGTAGCATCATCCGGAACTTTGGGGTTCCAACGTCGAGACACCCTTCTTGTTTTTGACTACAGCCAGACCGGTATTAACCGGCCTGCGAATAGAGAATACTACATGGTAGGGTCTAACTGGATCCGGGTCGATTCCGGTAACCCTGTTGCGAATACTGATGTGATTAATAGTTCTACCGGCCTGGTGATCCGTAAATATCAGACAACTTCAGGCGCAACCTCCACAACAATCAACAATCCAGCCTACTAGGATTAAGTTCCCTTCTAACGATGAAAATTTCCACAATTGCCCTTGGTTCCCTATTGTTGGGCGCTCCCATGTCTTCTTTTGGATTTAGCCTTTCATTTAACTTCAATGCTGGCGGTGATCCTATTTTTTCTGGTACACAGTTTGCCTACCTTGTTGTCGACACCGATGGAGGGGGCGTTGATCTTTCGACCCTAGCTTCATCGCCGAGTTCTGGCGTAACTCTGGATGCAGGAACAGGACTCTACTGCTTTGACACAACAGGTGCGACCTCATTGTCCGGACTGACTGTTAATCAAGATATCGGTGGAGGAGGTAGGG
>ENA-ORXR01000303-ORXR01000303.1-marine-metagenome-genome-assembly--contig:-NODE-303-length-73205-cov-5.893338_pt1 | contig 73205 bp, 74 predicted proteins | sample MGYA00237866_ERZ511479 | MGnify/ENA metagenome assembly ERZ511479 | reverse complement strand
CGCCTTCGGTCCTTAGATGCTGCTATAGAAGCAGCGAAGCGGTTCTGGGCCGGAATTTTATGCAACGCTAGGGTTTACTAAAAGCAAGCCACTAACCGAGCATCAAACTCTGGCGCCTGGAAGCATTTAAGGCGAAATTCATCAGACCACGCAATGGTTAATGCGGTTGTGCTCTCGGCCAGTGTGAATGACACCTGAAATGCCTCTTGGCCAATGTTGGTCATTGCCAAACTCATACTACTGCCATCCTGCGCAGTCACCATCAGTGATCCTGATTGATAGTAAGATTCATTAACGTCAACTGTTTCAACTTCGATGGAAACCGTTAGCAATTTGTCACCGGTTTGAGGCCCCTTAACGCGAAAACTTGCATCAAACGTACGGCTGAATGGCAGCGCGTAATTGACAAGAGGATCTTCATCTGTAGCATACACATCGATTTCAATATCACTGATCGTCGTGCTCCACATCAGGTTATATTCATAGTAACTTGCTTCAGTAAAGTTAAAACGATTTTCAATTTGGCTGTTGTCGACAATTAGTTTGCCAGTCAGATTGCGAAGGCTACCAAGATCATCATTCTGTACAGTGAGACTGTATTCGCTGGTGAGTTGCTCGTTATTCGGCGGAGCTTTGTCTAGCTTTGCACTACGTTCAAAATTACCAGATAGTAAATTATTCCCAATTCTACAGCTATCGTAGCGACCCTTGAAAAGCCCACCGAACTGTACCCAGTTGTCTTTATAATAAGTGTAAGAACCGCCAAATTCACAGTCATACGAGTAAACGTACCAAAGATCGCTTGATGGGTCATCACCCTGATCAACCAGCGTCAAGCCAGCAATGTCATCGAAACTGGATCCTGCCAGCCAGGAGACATCTGTAGCGTCAATAATGGCGCGCAAATCGTCAAAGAGATTCCCGTTAGCAATGCTTATGACGTAAGGTAGGATAACCGGGTAATTCTCTTGGCTGACGAAAGGACCATCGTCAAATGTGGTCATGTCTATGACCGCAGCGTCGCTAATGTTGTCCTCGTCATCAACAGCCAGAACGCTGTATGTATGTGTCGTACCAGCTGTAAGGGTGTTATCGAAAAATCGTAGATAGCTTTGCGATGCTACCTGGCTTCCATCTCGATATACCCGGTATTCAACCACAGAGCCATCGTCAGTTGCTGCATCCCACTCAAGCTCAACAGCGGTGCTGCTGTAGACAACACCGCGCAGATCAATCGGCACACTCGGCGGATTAACGCTGGAGCCATGATCATCCAGAGGGTTGTTGTCATTGTCTGTGCTATGACAACCAGGTAATAACAATCCATTCAACAAGACGATGGCGCATATGCTGAAATTCCGATGTTTACGATGCATTTTCTTAGAGTGAAAAATTGTCCATGTTGTAAAACTAGCGCGGTTTGCCTGCAGATTTATTGATATCGAGCAAATCAAAACACGCATCGGTCGCCACCAGGCGGCTAAATGAGATCCAGGAAAAATGAGTACGGCGGGGGCCGCCTCCGGTACTTAATTGCTGCTATAGAAGCAGCGAAGCGGTTCCGGGCGGGGCCGCCTTCGGCCGAAATTTTATGCAATAGCAGGGTTTACGTCGATAACATCGGTTCAACGCTATGGACGAGCATGTCCTCAGGCAGATATCTCGGCAAATACAATTGAAAGGTTTTGCCTTGCCCCGGCTCGGTGTAAACACACAGATACCCACCTGCCTGCTCGGCTATGCCACACACGGATTCCAGTGAATCCTTATTCTTACCGTTTTGAATGGAGAGTGCTGATATCCCAGCTATTGCCTTTGAGTCAGATTCAGATAATCGATTGTCGGAATTCGATGCACTATTCTTTGGTGTGTTTGATACCGATAATCGTGCATAATCACCCACCTCCATATTCGACTCATCACTATCGATAGTCAAGTTGACGGTTTCCAACGTGATTTGACCACTCTTGGGCAGCTCGTTGCGGGCAAGCTGCAGCAGTGAGGATAGCACTGAATCCACTGCGGCGGGCTCAAGCTGCACGACCCAAAGGTTGCTGGACATGTTCAGCGAGTACAGCATGGAATCCTTCATCGTGGAGCGCGCGGAATCCAGATACGCCAACAGAATTTCGTTGAGATTTACAGTGGCCATACACAAGGCTCAGGATTTAGCATGAATTTATTGACTTACCTGTCGCATAATTCTGCAATCCGTGGTTGATTAAGAAATAAGGTATATATCACATAAAATAGACTTCCATGTTGATTTAATCATAAACTGGTGCGTACGTACAGGCGTACGTCAATGTACGTAATTTATACGTAAGCTGATATCTGATCCAGCGAGCTGGGGTAATCGGGATCCATGTGCTGTACCAGTACATAGGCAAATCCATACCCCACAGGAAGTGTGGGCAGTAGCGCCTTTTGCGCTACCAGTCCTCCAGCAGAGGCGCCAATACCAACAATACAGGCAGGAGTTTTAGACTTATTACTTCTCTGCATCTAGCACAAGTCTGCTGGTTGTCAATTTCCAGTTGCCACAATGCGACGAAAAACGCGAGCGATACGCTATCTGCAAAAGACGTTGAAGAACAGGGTCTGTTGCCTTATGGAGGTTAGCACTGTCAGAGCTGCTTACCGTAATATTCCCGGAATTGAGATGGATCAACAGGCAACAGGCAATTGATGCCTAACTTGTCGTACTGAGACCTGCATTTTTACAAGGTATAATTACTTTTGATGGTTTTTTATGAGTGAAACACCTACCACCGTGGAAAAGACTGGAATTGCCTTCGGAACCTATCGGCGGCTGGAAGACCTTGTCGCAACCATTGAAGAGCTACTGACAGGCGAACTCACTGTTCAGAATTTATGCGTTGTCGGCGACAAAAATATCATGTTTGATTCTCTGATAGCGTTGCAGGACCAAACAGCACCAAAAGCTCTCTGGAGCTCACTGTTTTCCCAGACAGAAGTGTTTGTGACATCTGATCGGACTATAGCAGGTGTAGGCTCCAGTGGTAGTTTCCTTGATGCATTGCAGCAACTGATTGCACGCCAGGCAACACTCCCTGAAACGGTAGAAAGGTGTGAATACTGCATTGACGGTTCAGATATCAACACACACATAAATCATGGGCGTTTAATTCTCTTTATTAATGTTACTAAAATCGACGTATTAGCCCACACCTTGAGAACACTGCTAAGACGAAGCAGCGATAACGTGCAAAGCCATGAATACCATGGGCTCCTGGTGACATAACCTGTTCGTTAATCGCTGTACAAATATCAGTGTGACATTCTTGCCAGAGTGACAATCTTGATCTCGTCACTGGGATTAGTCGAACGAACAACAAGTCTTTCAGATAGCGATAACAGGCCGTTCGCTCTAGATTTTGTTGATTGGCACTTTAAGCGATGGACTTCCACTGGAGTCATGAGGAAGGTGTCCAGCCCGCATATTTACTTGCAGCGATGGCAGAATGAGCCGAGGCATGTCAAGCGTTGCATCGCGTTCATTACGAAACTTCACAAACTCTGCTTTGCTTTTATTGCTGCCAACGTGAATGTTGTGAGCTCTTTCCTCTGCAACAGTGGTTTCCCACTGAAAATCACGGTCGTCAGGAGCATAGTCGTGACACATGAATAGTCGCATCTCATCAGGTAGTGCTAGCAGCTTCTGAATGGAATCATAGAGCACCTCAGCATCTCCACCCGGAAAATCCGCCCGTGCAGAACCACCATCAGGCATAAACAAGGTATCACCCACAAAGGTTGCGTTTCCGATGATGTGTGACATGCAAGCAGGAGTATGACCAGGTGTCGCAATGGCAACCGCTATCATGGAGCCGATCTGATAGCTTTGCCCATCGCTGAATAGTTCGTCGAATTGACTGCCATCGCGTTGAAAGTCAGTACCCTCATTGAACACCTTGCCGAAAACATTCTGTACAATCTTTATGTTCTTGCCAATGCCAATTTTTCCACCCAACTGTTCTTGAATATAGGGTGCTGCTGAAAGATGATCGGCGTGTACGTGAGTCTCAATCAGCCATTCCAGCTTCAGCGCATGTTCGCTTATGTATTCAATGATTCTGTTCGCGCCGACATAACTGATTCGACCCGCAGCGTAGTCGATGTCCATGACTGAATCGACAACCGCACAGGCATCAGTGCCAGGATCCTTAACAACATAGCTGATGGTGTTAGTATCCGCATCGAAAAACGCTTCGACGTCCGGTTGCACACTCATATCGGTTTGTATCTCATCGATTTGCAGTTTGTTCATGCTGTTTGAATTATGTGTTAGCGCTTGATGGAACCCAACGGTGTATGGCTTTTGGATGAGAAATGACTATCCAGCTGACGTGTAATGATAATTCCTGCTGTCATGGTGAGCACGAACAGCAATACACTCTTGTTGCCAGTGCCTACCGCAGGCAGGGCTCCGCCGGGACAAAATCCAGCCAGTCCCCAACCAATGCCGAAAATTAGCGCTCCACTGGCCAACCGCATATCGACATTAGTACGCGTGGGCAGCGAAAAGCTGGGCTCGAAAAGGGGCTGGGAACGAGACAGCACCGACCGATAACCGAAAAAGGAAATCAACACCGCCCCTCCCATAACGAAACCCAAACTAGGATCCCAGGAACCTGCCACATCGAAGAAATTGAGTACTTTTGCCGGGTTGGACATGCCAGATAGTGAAATGCCGACACCGAATATCAGCCCGACAAGATAGGCAACAGCTAATCTCATGAGGCTTCTCCGAGGATATGACGCATGATGAAAACGGTTGAGAGCGCACTAAGCATGAACAGCACGACAGCCACTATAGAGCGCCGAGAGAGTCTGGCAAGACCGCAAACTCCATGACCCGATGTGCAACCGCTACCCAACGTGACGCCTGCACCAACAATCAGCCCACTGATGATAATCATCGGTGTAGAGACTACAATTGAGATTTCCGGCCATGTGCCAGTCATCAGGTAAAGCAATCCCGGTGCACTCAGCATGCCGATCAAGGCCGCTATACGCCAGGCTCTTTCCTGGAACGATCCAGGCACAATCGCTCCCGTGAGAATACCTGTCGCACCCATGACCCGACCAAGCGTCAGCATGATCAATACTGCTGCCAAGCCTATCAGTGCACCACCGAACAGTGATATGAATGGTGTGAAGTTCGTGGCCAAATCTTCACCCTCTTCCCGCGTGAATGCCCAACAGTCGATACAGTGGACAGAAATTAAGCAGTGCCGTACCGATCAACACAACACCGATGAACATCGATATCAATGTCCATGTCATGTTCTCGAACAATCCCGGGCCAGAGATCATTGGAAGTAATAATAATACCGCACCGATTATCAATCGCAGCGCTCTGTCTATTGAACCCACGTTCTTATTCATATTATTGACTACCTTATTTTCAACGTATTGTTGTAACGGATAACATAATGCTGGACTGTCCAGCGCAGTTTTTTTTAAGTCTACTGAACGCTGAATAAAGGAATATGATCAAGATCAATCTGCGGATTAGATCACGCGCTACCCGCAATTAAACGGCGTACCTGAAATTTAGCTCGTTTGATAAACAGTCTGCGTCTACTGCTGATTGCGCCATCAGCGTCTGAATTAGGTTACGCGCCCACAGGTAAATCCTGATTACTTTTGCAACTATCTCTGGTGTGGAAGTGAAAAGCTGTGATTATTGATACACATCAATTGTACGTGTGCCTAATCGAAGCAGAGTATTAACGGAAATCTCCTGTTTGAGAAAGTTTAATGAACGATCTACAAAAAAATGAAATTATTGAACTAATTGAACGTGAAGTTGACATGACTATTGCGACTATACGTCCAGACAGACTTCCTCATGCAACAACGGTCAGCTATGTCAATGACGGCCTGGTCCTTTATTTTGGCTCTGCAGCTAACAGTCAAAAGGCTGTCAATATAGAATCTAACGGCAACATCGCTCTGACAATAAACAGCCCATATCATTTTTGGAAAGACATTGCCGGACTCTCGATTAGTGGGTCTGTTTGTCGTGTGAAGAACACAGAGGAGTTCAGATTGGCAGGAAAATTACTACATGACAAATTTCCACAGGTTAATGAGTATGCAAAAGTGGAATCCGAAGAAATTGCGCTTTTTCGCATAGAACCCAAATTTATTAGCCATCTTAATTATCGTAAAGGTTTTGGTCATACTGAACATCATATCGTATAGGTGCAGCTGCCCATGAATGGCCACGTCGTTGCTATAAGAGGTGCGGTTGTCGACGTGTGTTTCGCAGACGAAATGCCTTCAATCAATGAATTGCTATATGCCGGTAATTTACCCCTGGAGGTTGCCAGTGCTCCGGGTAACAATACAGTGAGATGCATGGCGTTGGGAAATACACAAGGTCTTTCACTTGCAACTTCCGTGAAGCGTACTGGTGGGTCAATACAGGTGCCGGTATGCAATCAAGTGCTAGGGCGTATGCTTAACCTGTTTGGTGAGCCACTCGACCAACGCCCTCCATTGGAAGATGTGCCACGCAGACCCATTCATCGCCCGCCTCCACCCTTGGATGAACGTGTAGTTACCAGCGAAGTGCTGGAAACTGGTATCAAGGCCATAGATCTTTTCGCACCAATTCAACGCGGTGGCAAAACTGGATTGTTCGGCGGTGCGGGTGTAGGTAAGACAGTACTGTTGACAGAGCTGATCAATAATACCGTGCAACACTATCAGGGTGTCAGCCTGTTCTGCGGGATCGGTGAACGATCACGTGAGGCGGAAGAACTGTATCGGGATATGGACAAAGCCGGTGTGCTAGACAAGACAGTGATGCTGTTTGGGCAGATGAACGAGGTGCCAGGTGTACGATTTCGCGTTGGCAATGCTGCACTGAGCATAGCCGAATATTTTCGTGACGAAAAGCACCAGGATGTGTTGTTGTTGATAGATAATATCTTCCGCTTTGTTCAAGCTGGCTCGGAAGTGTCAGGGCTAATGGGGCGCATGCCCTCAAGCGTTGGCTATCAGCCCACCCTGGCCACGGAACTTGCAGCTCTACAAGAACGTATAGCTACTACACAGCAAGGTGCCATCACCTCTATTCAGGCAGTATACGTACCAGCGGACGATTTCACAGACCCAGCTGCCGCGCACATATTTTCGCACTTGTCAGCCTCGGTCGTGCTTTCCCGAAAGCGCGCCAGCGAAGGCCTGTATCCGGCAGTAGATCCTCTTGCCTCAAATTCCATCATGCTTACCCCTTCCGTGGTTGGACAACGTCACTACGATATCGCCCGTGCCGTACGCCGCACATTAGCTGAATACGAAGAACTGCGTGACATCATAGCAATGCTAGGCATCGAAGAATTGTCTGGCCACGACCGAGCAGTGGTAAATAAGGCACGACGGTTGGAGCGTTTTCTGACGCAGCCCTTTGCAACGGTGGCGGGTGGACAGGATCTTGCCGCAGCAGGCGTCTCGATCGTCGACACGCTGAACGGTTGCGAAGCTCTGTTGACACAAACCGTGTTCGACAGACCAGAGAGCGATTACTACATGATCGGCACCATCGACGAGTTGCCCGCGCTTGAAAGAAATACTTTAACAGAGACGAATGAATCTGTTTTAGAGGAAACATCAGGATGAATGGCGTTGATTGCATGCATGTGGTCATCCGTCTACCACTATCTGTCTTATTTGAGGGCAATGCGTTAAAACTGACAGCAGTATCAAGCATCGGAAGCTTCGGTCTTTTGCCAAACCATGTGGATTTCGTCAGCGACCTACAACCCTCAGTATTAAGTCTGTGGAACACTGATGTTGAGGAGCAACTATTCGGTATCGATGAGGGCCTACTCATCAAACAGAGCAATCGTGTATCGGTGATAGTGCGACGCGCACTGCAAGGTGATGACCTTGATAACTTGTACGATCAGATTATCGAATACTTTCTCACGGTGGACGATGAAGAACGGCGTGCCCGGGCAGCATTGTCGCGTCTGGAAGCCAATATGGCACGAGGTTTTACTCGCTTGCGGAGGGACCAGGTGTGAACCAGCTGCCAGACGACAGTGCTAAAAAAATCAAGCGAAGCGCTGAAAGACTGCGGGACTCACGCAGTCATCCGCCCACCAGCCCCCTACTTGGGTTGGGTAGCTTTGGCATGATTGGCTGGACCATTGCCACTCCAACAGTGGGCGGTGCGCTGATCGGGCTATGGCTTGATGAACGTATACCGCAAACATTTTCCTGGGCTCTCGCACTTCTTTTCGCTGGTATAACACTCGGTGGCTTCATGGCCTTGGGTTGGATGATTCGTGAAAACCCCGGGCAAAAGCCTCCTGAGGATAACAACGTATGAATATGTACGCCACTATTCTTGGACCTATGGCTCTCGGCCTACTCGTCGGCACACTAGTCAGTGTCGTCTATTTCACGCATTTGGAAACGCAAATACGTAAGCTTGTCAAGCGTGCCTCTGGCTGTATGAATTTGTTATTTGGCGCATTGTTGCGCATGAGCATACTTATGGCGATTGGTTGGCTGTTAATCGTTTTAACAGGTGTGCTGAGTACCGTTGGCTACAGCCTTGCTTTCCTGCTGGTGCGTTCTGTTGTAATAGAACGTGCAAGAAAGGAGGCTGGGTCATGCAGCTGACACCCGATGCTCTGATCTATTTCAAGATTGGTGACATTGCCTTCAATGCAACCATCGTCAACACCTGGTTGATCATGGCGTTGATGACTGGACTATCGGTGTTGGCAACTCGACAACTGCGTCCCGACGTGCCTCCCAATCGCTGGCGAACCTTACTCGAAGTGATTGTGCAAGGCATAAACGCTCAGATTCGTGAGATAGCATCTGGACCAACGACTCATATTCTGTACTTTGCCGGCACATTATTCCTGTTTATCCTGGTCTCTAACCTGCTAACAGTAGTGCCTGGATTTCATACACCCACCGCCTCTCTGTCCACGACTACAGCACTAGCGGCAACAGTGCTTGTGGCCGTACCCATGTTTGGGATCAGCCGTCGCGGCTTGCTCACTTACCTGAAAAGCTACGCTCAACCAACGCCCATCATGCTACCTCTGAATATCCTGGGTGAGATTTCCCGTGGCATCTCACTGGCCATTCGCCTGTATGGCAACATCATGAGTGGGGCTGTCATTGTCGCCATACTATTAAGTATCGCGCCATTTTTCTTTCCTGTACTAATGAACATGCTCGGTTTATTGACTGGTGTGGTTCAGGCTTACATATTCGCCGTTCTTGCCACTGTCTATATTGCCTCGGCCTGCCCACGTGAATCAGACAAATAGATCAAGCATCCAAATTACAATACTCAGTCTAATCTCTCAACTGAATATAATTCATCACAGATTCAATCAACCGTTCCAGGGAAACTACCATGACTGAACTTGGACTCATCGCCGCCGTCTCTATTATAACAGCCGGCCTGACTGTTGCCATAGGAGCTATTGGTCCTGCACTGGGTGAAGGTCGAGTAGCTGCTACTGCACTGAGTGCGATCGCGCAGCAACCCGACGCTGCCTCAATGCTATCACGTACGCTGTTTGTCAGCCTGGCCATGATCGAGTCAACGGCCATCTATTGCTTTGTTGTCGCCATGATTCTGTTGTTTGGCAATCCGTTCTGGAACGCTGCACTGCAATCTGCGGCGGCAACCGGGTGAGCGGAACCTGACTTCATCAAAGGAAATCTGCCATGAGTATCGACTGGTTTACGGTAGTCGCGCAGTTACTGAATTTTCTGATTCTGGTGGGGCTACTCAAGCACTTTCTGTATCGTCCGATTTTGGATGGGATTGATGCACGCGAGCAGGAAATCGCCAACCGAATGGGTGAAGCTGACATTATTAAAGTCGAAGCGCACGCAACGCACAGGAAATACCAACAGCAAGTATCTCAACTTCGGCAGCAACAGAATGATACGCTGGCCAGTTTTCGTGCAACCGTGGAACTTGAACGCAACGACATGCTTAAAGAAGCACGACAGCGCATCAATGAGGAGCACAAAGCCGCGCAGATTCAGCAGCATCGCCAGGCACAGCAGTACTGTCGTAAACTACAAGAACAGGCAGGCAAGGTTCTGCTAACTATCGTGAGAAAAGCTGTGAAAGATTTGAGTGACGAAGCGCTTGAAGAGCGTCTGGTTATTCACGCACTCACGACGTTACGAGAAGACACAGCTAGTCACGATTCCAGGAAGAAAACTGATAGTAGCTCCACCCATGCACTGGTATTCACAAGAGAAAAATTGAGTGCGACATGCCAGGCGCGACTCCATGCCTCGATGACAAAACATTGGCCGGAGTTGACCCTGTCATTCACCAATAATCCTAAACAGTCCCCGGGTGCTCTAGTGCAACTGGGGTCAATGCAAGTGGACTGGACTATTGATTCCTATGTAAGTGATTTGGTTGCCGCATTGTCTTTGAAACTGTTGGCCGATATCGAACAAAAAAAATGAGCAGTTTCAGTATCAATCCGGCAGCGTTGATCAATGCAATATCCAGCTTACCCTCGCCAACACCGAGGATCGAGGAAGTTGGTTTTATTGAGCAAATTACCGGTGGTGTCGCAACTGTTCGAGGTTTACCCAATGCAATGGCGAATGAAGTGGTTGAAACCCAGCATGGATTTAAGGCATTGGTGCTGGATCTTGCACCAGATAAATTAGGCGTTGCATTACTTGGAGACCCCAATGCCATCGCGCCTGGGCAAGCAATACGACGTACCCGCGATGTTCTTGGCATTCCTACCGGTGAAGCAATGCTCGGCCGCGTAGTTGATGCATTGGGGAGGCCACTTGATAGACTGGGGAAGATTTTATCAGATGTTGCACCGATTGAAGCAGATTCCCCTCAAATACTGCAACGTTTACCAGTGTCGCGCCCGTTGTCGACCGGCCTGACAGTGATAGACGCCGCTATTCCAATTGGATTGGGACAGAGACAACTGATTGTTGGTGACCGTCAAACGGGTAAAACCTCTTTGGCATTAGATACGTTGCTGAATCAGAAAGATAACAGTGTGCTTAGCATCTATTGTGCTATAGGTCAGCGCGGCGATGCTGTAGCACGCGTTATTGGTGCCTTACGCGATCAGAATGCCATGCATAACACTGTGGTTGTGGTTGCTGGCGACGAAGAACCACCAGGCTTGGCATATAGTGCTCCCTATGCAGCTATGACTATCGCTGAAAGTCTGGCCGCTCAGGCGAAAGATGTGTTGATCGTGTTCGATGATCTGACCCACCACGCACGAGCATACCGCGAAATGTCACTACTGCTGCGCCGCCCTCCCGGTCGGGAGGCATTTCCAGGTGATATTTTTTATCTGCATGCCAGATTGTTGGAACGAGCTGGACAGTTCGGAAGCTCGCATGGCGGTGGGTCAATCACAGCGTTGCCCATAGTGGAAACCCAGGCTGAGAACCTGTCGGCCTATATTCCAACTAATCTAATTTCCATAACTGACGGTCAACTCTATCTATCCCCTCGACTGGTACGAAAAAACCAGTTTCCCGCCATTGATCTGGGCGTTTCGGTATCACGTGTCGGCAGTAAGGCTCAGAGCCCTGCATACAGTGGTATCGCAGGCAACCTGCGAGTTACTATGTCCCAGTTCGAAGAGCTGGAAGAGTTTGCCCGATTTGGCACGCGACTGGATGACGCAACGCGCGCCAAACTAGATCGTGGTTCAGCCGTGCGCGCCGTTTTGCGTCAACCAGAGCGCCAGCCACGATCACCGCTAATGCAACTGGTATTGTTGACCGGAGCGTTACAGGGTGTATTCGACGCCTTGGATGAGAGCGAGCTGACTGTGCTATTTAATCAGGCAAGCCACTTAATTGAACACACCGACACTCGTTCATTACAAACCCATTTGGAGAAAGGCCTCCCACTGAGCAATGCTGAACATAAGCAGTTTCTTGATTTGGCAGAAAATCTCAAGCTAGCTTCAAAAAAGGATGCGCAAACGAACAAGATCCCGCCGCAAACCACTGGTGATCGTACGAATGCTTATTCTAATCACGACAACAAGATGAACACAGACCTACCATGAGCGAGAACCTGGAAGCTCTGGAGAGAAGGACGCGTTCGGTACAAGGCATTCGCAGTGTCGTGCGTACCATGAAAACACTTTCGGCCATCAATGCAGCACCGTGCGAACAAGCATTACACGCTATTACAGCGTACCAGGATGCTGTGTTGACAGGAATACAAGCAGTATTACAAGACTCCTCTACGCTACAGCAATTAGCCCGGCCAGCAATAGAACGCCGAATTATTCTAGCGCTTGGAACAGATCATGGACTGTGCGGCAACTATAACGACCGTGTAGCTGAGCAAGTGGTGTTCGAAATGACCAGGTCTGCCTCAAGCAAACCGGCAGCGGCAAGCTTTATAGTTTGCGTCGGTGCGCAGCTTGAAGAGGCACTAGTCAATGTCGGAATCAGCGCTGAACATGTGTTGTTCACACCCTCGAGTACCGATGGCCTGACTCGGCTGGCCAGGGACTTAGTCGAAAAAACCGACAAGCTAACCAAAGGACAAGCCATAGAATCAGTTAACATTCAGATGGTCTACACATCGCTTGCCGATTATGGCCAACTATCCACAGTCACCAAGGACCTCTATCCAGTACCCGAAAACGAGCTAAACATATTGAGAGAGCGTCAATGGCCATCTAGATCGCGCCCCTGGTTCCGCCAATCCGAACCAACACTATTGGCCGCACTATTACGAAATTACTTGTTCTCCTGCGTCTGCCAGGCAGCGGCGGAAGCGCTTTTAACTGAAAATAGAGCGCGCTTGACACGTATGCGACAGGCCGAAGAGGCTGTTGATGAACAATTGGCTGGTCTAACAGCACGCAGTCGCTCTTCTCGACAGAACCGAATCACTGAAGAATTGCAGGATGTCATAGCCGGATTCGAAGCCGTAAAAATAATTTGAAATGCTATGACGCCTTACCGATGAGTTCAATTCGAGAGACGTATAAAAAAAATTTGACTTGTAAGACGACTCGTTTGAACACCGCTTGTACCAGCGCATGTCAACTGCCGCCGAATCCTCGTTGCTGTGATGAACAAAAATAAGTCCAGGAAACACGCTCCCGGGTTCGACACCTCAGGATGCCTGTGTCCATCACGATATCGAAAAAACAGTCGGTACAATGATGTCTGTCAACAGGTAACTGCTGTTAATGCTCTATTTTAAAGGACGTATGGCCCAGTTTCGCTAAACGCGTCGTACGGGTTCATTCGACGTTCCGCTTGCCTGCTGTAAGCGTAGGAGAGTTATAATATGAGTACCCAGCAAAAAGTAGAAAATTTTATATCCGACAAAATGTCGGAGATTGCAGAAAAACAAGACATAAAGCATTTACTTCCTGGTACCTTGCCGTTTGTTACCATTTCCAGTCAATCTGGCGCAGGTGGAAATCAGCTCGCTGCAAACCTGATTGATTTAATCAGCAAACAAGACTCTGATATCGATGCTTTTAAAGGATGGCGAATTTTTGACAAGAACATGTGTCAGCATCTTCTGGAGCAGGATCATCTTGCTAATTCGGTAGATGAGTTGCTAAATGAGAAATATCATTCGCAAATCAATGAATTTATCATGGGTATTTTTGGTGATCGCGGAATGCAGAACGTGGCCTACGCGCGTCTGGCCAGGCAACTGCGGATGCTCGCATCTATTGGAAAAGTTGTCATCGTTGGTCACGGTGGAAGCATGGCCACGCGCAGTCTTGCTGGAGGAACCCATATACGATTAGTTGCACAAATGCCTGTGAGAACAGCTCGGATGGCAGCAATGCTCGGAGTAGATGAGAATGAAGCTGTACGTTTAATCAAACGGCGAGACTCTGATAATCGTAACCTTGTGAAAACACATTATCAAGTCGATATTGACGAGCCTGAGAATTACCATTTCACCTGTAACACGGAATGGATACCACCCAATGTTGTGGCTGATTTTGTTATGTCAATTTTTCACAAGAAGCTGGACTAAGGGCCCAACCCGACCTATACGCAGCATCCTTGATACTATTATACGAAAATTTCCAATATCTCACTTTCATGGAAACCGTGCTTCAAAGTTTATCAACACGTTATTTTACCCTAGTATTTAGAAACTCAGGAATTGATGTTCCCGGGATTCAACGTCGTGATCATTTTTGCCATCGTTCACTATTTATTGAGCTAGATCATATCGTCCTGAATCCTGGCCAGGGATACTGGTTCAATAACGTTAACTCGTTGCAAGCTCCGGGAATTTTTAACTTGCGACAACAATAAGCACAGGCTCATATAAAATAAAGGATAAACAGTCGTATGCAACAATCACCATCGTCAATCTGTGCAATAGCCAGTTTAAACATCTTAACGATGTTCGCTCTGTTATTGTTTACAGACAGCGCTTTAGCAGACGTAGATAGTGCTAGAGGTCAGGCACTATACGAAAACCACTGTAGCACTTGTCACGATACCAACGTTCACAAGCGCCAGAACCATATCGTAAAATCAATGGAAGAACTTCGAGTATGGGTCGCTGCCATGGGCGCTCATACAGGGCTGGATTGGCGCGCAGAAGATATCGGAGATATGGCTTTTTATCTGAATCGACGTATTTACAAATTCAACCAATAGAACGGTTCAGAAAATTCTGCCAAAAAGTATCATTCTACTTTATAAATCACAGCTCACTTAGTTGTGTCAGTTCCAACTGACTCAACATTGTAAATACCCAACCAAAAACAAGTAAGCATTTACCTCTAGTATCTTATAATTGATCACGAATTACATTAATATAGACTGGACCAACTTTATCCTCGAAATGAGCAGTAATAAAGCTTCGTGAAGTCATTTATACCATTCATAAATCACTATCCTGATCAATTGCTCACAGCTTTCAGGGCACAGTAAATCGCATGACGCCGTAGTACCTGCGTCCATCCTGCTCCAGTCGATTCAACGAAATTTGCCAAAATCGATCCGGGTCATTATTGGCGCGTGCTGTCAGTCGGGCATAATAGGTACCAGACGGCAATTGGCTCTCATCAACTCCTTGTATTACGGTCCCGTCAGCATCGCCGATATTGATCAAATCAACCACCACATCTTCAGGTTCAAACGACGGGTTACGCGAAACCTGCAGCTCATATTTTATGCCATTGCCTGTAACATCATACGCAGGCTTCCAGCTAAAGCGCCACTCAGAGCCCTGTAACACGGGTTCGTATAAAGTAGGCGGCATTGGTATACTGAATCTTGATTTCAATGCGTCTACGTTCTCCCCCGGACCTCTGGCGAATTTCATGGCGCTGGATATATTAAACCACGGGTTGAATTGGTCGTCCGGTGCACGTTGCTGGAATGGCTCGGCAATCCGAATGTATTTTTCCGCTCTCTGTGTAAAAATTGCATCTGTCATGTAGTTCTGGCGTATGTAGTCAACTGCCAGTATCATTTGTTGGTGCATGCCTGGTAGTCGATAGAAGTTGGAAATAAAGATGTTTGGCTCGCCTGCGGCGTATCCGAAGTCCACCCGCTGACGCAATGAGTCACGTTCATAGTTATCAGGTGGCTCTTTCCAGGTACCAAGCGCCTCGTCATAATCCCAAGGTAAAAAGTAGAACTTCTCTGAGCCTGCGGGGTTGAAAAGATAATAGTTATGCCTGACAGCGTCATACTGATGAAGAAGAATATTGACGGCCATCCAGGTCATGACGTTGTTTCGATCAAAGTACTGGTCGAGCACGGAAACGAAGGTGCGCTCCGGATCATGCAGCGCTGTTAGCATTGCCACAAGTTGCCGATGATCTTCACCCGCATTAATGCCAAGCGCACTTTCAAAGAAGTCCTCATTTATCGGTACACCGTCAGCGTCAACGGCGACATCACTCAAATCGCTGAGCTCGAACTGAAAATCTTCCGCGTCATACATATTGCCATCCGGGTCAAAGCCTCGGTTCTGAAGGTAATACTTGCTGGGTCTTTCAACGTGATGGTATAGACCCTGATCGACAGGCCCATCGCCATCATCTATCCACAGATTCACAAACTGTGTACGGATACTTGGCATATGGGGAATGTCACTCATGGTATCGAATGCCAGCTTGTTGCGAATACGGCTTGAATCAAATGGAGATTTGTTGAGCTGAATATGACGCTCGTTTCGCCAGAGATCCTGTTTGCTGTCCAGTTTTATTCTAAATGATTTCTGATCACCTAAGCGCGATCCAGAGCCTCTCATTCGCATGGTAGCGTTGCTCACAGACCCGTCATCAGAAAAATCGTCACTCTTGAAGTGAACAGCAATCTCGACCTTTAGCTCATCTCGCTTATCGATATCAGCGAGAAGATCCGCCAGCGTACAACCTGACAGATCGCCCACTTCACACGTTCCCGGTGTTGTCACTGTTTTCACGTCAATACGAATGACATCCAGGTTTCCATACCCATTACGCTGGTAGTAGTCTGCAGGTTCGCTAATTGCCGCCGCGGGCGATTGGTCAAGTGAAAACGTAATGGGCTCGCTTTCATTTCCACCACCTGTTTTCACACCGAGAGTATTGAGTACAACAATGGCAGGTTGCGATCGTTGTCCAGTGGCATCAATAGCTACCACCTGATAAGTATACGAAGTGCCAGCTCTCAGATCATTGTCGTAATAGCTGACACCATCAGTGATTTTTACTACTTGCTCACTACGAATGATTTCATACGTTAGTCCGAACGTGGCAGGACGATCCCAGAAGATTTCTGCCGAACTCCTGGAATAGACACTTGCCCGCAAGCCAGTGGGCGTTGCCACACTGGTCTCTTGTGTTGTAACACCTTTCGTTTTGAACGACACCGATGCAGGTACTGAGCGCTCTCCCTGAGAGTTGATCGCCATGACCTGATACTCATAGTTTGTCCCCGCTGTCAGCTGGTTTTCATAGTGGCTGACGCCTTCAATAGTCTTAAGTACATTGCCATTTTGTTTTATCTCGTAACGTAATCCCACCGTAGCAGGACGATCCCAAAACAATTCTGCAGACGTCCTCGAGTAAACTAAATAGCTCAGGTTGGATGGTTGCGGCGGAGCTCCCGCCGCGACGAAAGCACTACTAACGAGCAACAACAATGCGACGGATGTGCGCATCAAGACAGGATGTGTCGCATTGTATTCTGAAATGTTCATGGCAAAAGCAACCGTTTGCTGGAATAATGGGACTATGATTCAAGTTGCCGCATTCCGCATTGTTTTAAGTCAAATAGCGCACATTTTATGATCCTTAGTTGATTTATCAAGTCCATAGGCAAGCTGTGTTGCAATGGGTTCGTTAATGATCATTAACGACATCAAGTTCCGCTATGCGTCCAGCGTCTTTGCAGGTGACTATACCCTAGTGTTGCATAAAATTCCGGCCCAGAACCGCTTCGCTGCCTCTATAGCAGCATCTAAGGCGCTGTACTCATTTTTCCTGGATCTCACCTAGAGTGACTAGGCTCAATCCAGTAAAAATTCCGTGCAGCGCCTTATATACAGCTCTAGAGGCTTCTGGACTCGAAATTTTATGCAACACTAGGGTATAAGTTCGTGAAAATACTTTATTCATACGATTTGATTGCTTGTTCATTGAAAGACATTGATCTGTGTCATCGTTAGTTTCTGCTACATCTGCTTTTCTGTTTCCTGATACTTGTTGATGAATTAGGATGAACTATTTATTCGAATATTCAACATGCAAACGATCTGAAGAAACATTGGAGTATTTCCTGTGAACTACCGAACTTTACTGGCTGTGCACACAACTGATGAGCCACTGAAAAATCTGGCACCGGTAATAACCCTGGCTCGCACTTTCAATGCACATGTAGACATCCTGATTGTCAGTGCCCTGAGCGCTGTGCCCACCATGCTTTTGTCGCAGGTTCCCAGCCGCGTGTGGAGCGAGACGATGGAAGAAATTGCTAATAAGTCTCAGGATCGCGCTGATGATGTACGCGAGTACTTTAAAAACGAAGGGATTAGCGTATCAATTGATGTCGATGCACAGCAAATTGGCCTGCTAGAAAAAACGATTGCCAAAGCGGCTGTATACTGCGATCTAGTCGTTATGCCAGCTCACGAGTCAGTCATTTCAGGTGTCTCAGGCCATACAATTAAAGGGGCACTGTTTGCCGCTGGCAAACCCATGTTAGTACTTAAGCAACACTCTATTGAAGCACTCGCCAAACCAGACCAGGTACTCATTGCGTGGGATGGCAGTCGAGAAGCGGCCCTTGCCGTACACCACAGTTTACCTATGTTACGCAAAGCAAGTCATGTTCAGGCATTCGCCATTGATGAAAACAACAAGGAAGAGCTGCGAAACTGTTTGAAAGCTTTGAATGGCCAGTTATCGAGACATGATATAAAGCTCGATACTCGACTAGTTCCATGTGATGGTCAATTCGTATCTCACGTATTTATCGAGTACGTGAACAGCCGTAATCCCTCCTTACTGGTTATGGGTGCGTACGGGCACACACGTATGCGTGAATTCTTGTTCTCCGGGACGACTCGTGTCGCGTTGACTCATGACATGAATACCGCATTGTTGCTGGCTCACTGACGCCTGCTTCACAGGCTGCCAACCAACCGCACTCAACAAATGCGCGGCAAAGGCTCACCTGACATCCAGTCAACAATGCGTCGACCACCAAAGTCTGTATTCATCTGTACAAACCCGTGAGGATCTTCAATGATACTGCCAATTCGTGCTGCTTTAGATCCTAATGGGTGTTTACGCAAGATTTGAACAATCCTGTCGGCGCAGTCGTCCCGACATACGATTATACATTTACCTTCGTTAGCTACGTATAGTGGATCAAGACCCAACAGTTCGCAGGCTGCATCCACTTCCTGCCTGACTGGAATAGTAGCTTCTTCCAGCAGCATACCAACACCAGATTGACGGGCTATCTCATTTAGAGCTGATGCTAATCCACCACGTGTCGGATCTCTTAAAACATGTATGGCGCCTACCGGTAGATCGGCAAACAGCTGTGCGATCATCGTATGCAAGGCGGCGCTGTCTGATTCAATACTTGTCTCGAAAGTCAGTGACTCACGTGTTGCCATGACAGCCACACCATGATCTCCCATCGTGCCGGACACTACAATGGCGTCACCGACGCAAGCCTGTGCGCCGCCGATGTTTCGTGTTATCGGTACGCTACCGACTGCCGTCGTGGAAATGAACACACCGTCCCCTTTTCCACGTTGCACCACTTTGGTATCACCGGTGACTACAGGAACACCCGCTTTCTCTGAGGCCTCAGCCATCGACGCAACGATCCGTTGTAATGTCGACAAAAGCAGCCCTTCCTCCAATATGAAGCTTGCACTGAGGTACAGTGGTGCGGCCCCGAGCATCGCCACATCGTTTATGGTTCCATGCACAGCCAGACTACCGATGTCTCCACCGGGAAACTCCAGTGGCGAGATCACATGCCCGTCAGTAGCCATCACCAGGCGTTCTCCGGCAGGTATATCAAGCAATGCCGCATCATTACCCGCTGCCAACCAGTCGTTGTCAAAAGCCGGGCGAAACAATTCGTCGATCAATTGGGTAGCTACCCTGCCCCCACCACCATGATTCATGTCAATACAACCGTCACGATAGTTCAGCGGCCGCATGTAGTCAGCTCTGGCGCTCATAATCGTATTATGCCTCTTCTGCCACTACCGCTATATCGCGGAACCGGCCATACGAGTAATGGGCTGCGCAGGCCCCCTCCGATGAAACCATACATGAGCCCATTGGATTTTCCGGTGTACACACCCTGGCAAACAGTCTGCAATCTGTCGGCTGCTTGACGCCGCGCAGTATTGCACCACAGTCGCATTGACGGTGGTCGGGGACTGTATTGAATGTCAACGAGAAGCGCTGCTCGGCATCGAATGTCCGGTAACGATTGCGTACCTGCAAAGCGCTATGCGTAACATTGCCCAAGCCTCGCCATTCAAAACTCTCACGCAATCTGAACACATCGTTCATGACGGATTGTGCCGCGGTATTGCCATCACGATCGACCGCCCGAGTAAATTCGTTTTCGACTTCGTATCGTTGTTCATTGACTTGCTTTACTAGCATGAGAATCGACTGCATGACATCCAAAGGTTCAAAACCTGCAATTACAACCGGTTTGCGATACTCGCGTGCAAAGGTCTCGTAAGGCCTGTAGCCAATTACAATACTGACATGAGCTGGCCCTACAAAACCGTCGATCGATGCACTGCTCGAGTTTCCCGCAACCGGCGATTGCAAGATGTGCGTGATAGCGCTTGGCGTCAATACATGATTACACAAGACGCTGAAGTTACCCAGACTCTCAGTCACCGCCTGGCGAATAATCAGTGCAGTGGGCGGCGTCGTTGTCTCAAAACCTATGGCCAGGAACACGACCTCGCGATTAGGGTACTGTCGCGCAAGCTCAAGCGCATCAGTTGCGGAATACACCATTCGAATATCTGCACCTTGGCTCCTGGCACGCAACAGTGACAGACCATCGGATGCCGGTACACGCATGACATCCCCGTAAGTGCATAGCATGACATTCTCCTGCATGGCGAGCCGTATAGCCTGGTCAATTCGTCCAATCGGTAACACGCATACCGGACAGCCTGGTCCGTGAATCATTTTTACTGACGCTGGCAACAAATCCGTAATTCCATAACGGGCAATGGCATGCGTGTGTCCACCGCAGAATTCCATAAAGCGATACATACGCTCATCTTCAACCTCATAAGCTATACGTGTGGCGATTTTTCGAGCGATCTTGCCATCGCGAAACTCATCAATGTATTTCATCTGGCTGACTCACTCATCGCGACCAGTTCACCGAACAGTTGCAAAGTTTGTTGAGCCTCATCAGGATCCAGCATGCCAATCGCATAGCCGACATGTACGATGACATAATCGCCGACGCCTGCTTCCGGAGTGAGCGTCGTCGATATCTGCTTACGTACGCCATCAAGGTCCACGATCGCCTTTTCTTTGTCGGTAACGGATACAACCAGAGCAGGTATGGCCAGACACATATCAGTTGGTTTCCAGTGAGCACGCAGCAACCCATGCTTGTCCAAGCGCAAGCGCAGTATCGCCACAATAGGCTTCAGCCGGTATGCGCACACGAAACCCAGCTTGCTGCAATACATCCGTTAAACTCTGGCGAAGTATCTGGTTAACCAGACAGCCTCCGCCGAGCACAACATCCTGTATATCTTGCTCACGCGCAGCGAGTATTGCCGCACCAGCCAGCACATTGACAAGCGCTAAATGAAAAACAGCAGCCCCTCGATCAATGGCCGATGAATCTCCCCCGTCAATATCCAGAAATGGCGCTACGACATGTTGCAAGTTCAAAGCGTGTTCGGATTCTGCGTGAGATCCACCTTGCGCCCCAAAAATGGCTGGTTCAAAGCGCTCATTAAGCTCAGGATGCAGTCGTAGATAACGACTTGCATGTAACTCCAGTTTAGTTGCTGCCTCACCTTCATGACATTGCTTCATACACAATCCTAATGCTGCGGCAGCCAGATCGAACCAGCGTCCGGCGCTGCTGGTAACCGGGCAGTTAATCGATCTGTCCAGCATACTCGATACAATACTGGCTGCCCGTTGTCCGACCAGCGGCGCAAATCGCTCTTCTATCTCCGCACCGCGCCCAAGGTCATGAAGTAGAGCTGCGGCAAGGCGCCAGGGTTCTTTTGCTGCTTTGTCACCACCTGGCAGGCGTAGTGATTGCAGATGCTTCAAGCGACGCCATTGATGAGCCATGCGTCCACCATTAACCCACAGGAGCTCACCGCCCCAGGCTACATTATCGGTCCCGAGGCCAAAGCCGTCCAGCGCAATACCGATCACTGGACGATTGATACCATACTGCGCAATGTTGGCCGCGATATGCGCGTGATGATGTTGCACAGCCGTGGCAGAAACGCCTAGCAGGGTAGCAGTCTGCGTAGCCAATCGTGTACTGTAGAAGTCCGGATGCAGATCGTGCGCTATTGCAAGGGGTCTACCCCCTGCCTGCTGACAAAGTTGTTTCACTGAAGCACTTAATGCAAGACAGGCGCGCATTTCATCAAGCTCGCCGTGCTCTGATGACCAGAACACTCGGCATCCTTCGATCATGCAAGCGCGGTTTTTCAGGAATGCGCCGGTAGCCAGCACCCGGACGGGAGCTGACTCAGGTAAATAGACAGGCAAATCGGACATTCGTACTACCCCCTGTGTTGCAATAGCCAGTCTATCCAGTCATTGATGCCCTCACCACTGCTTGCCGAAACACTCAGTACTTGAATGTCAGGATTGACGCGTCGCGCTGATTCGATGCATTGCTCGACATTGAAATCAACGTAAGGCAAGAGATCAATTTTGTTAATCAACATGAGTGTTGCAGCAGAAAACATATCAGGATATTTAAGAGGTTTATCGGCACCTTCAGTTACTGAGAGGATCACAACTTTTGCCGCCTCACCTAGATCCCACATCGCGGGGCAGACAAGGTTACCGACATTCTCGATAAGTAATAAGGCTGAAGGCGGCCCGATTGTGTTCAATGATTCAGGGGATTCCCTATATTCATGCGACGCAGAATGCAACCCCAACTGCTCAAAGGCTTTACCCACCATGAGTGCATCTAAATGACAGCCTCTACCCGTATTAACCTGAATGGCAGACGCGCCCGTCTGACGAATCCGATCCGCATCGAGGCTCGTCTGTTGATCTCCCTCGATAACAGCAACAGGCAATGATGGCCTACGACTGACAAGTTGCGCGATCGTCTTGCAAAGCAGCGACGTTTTACCAGATCCGGGACTGGAAACCAAATCGTAGGCCGTTACACCGTGCGCGGCAAAGTGTGCTCGATTAAGCTGCGCCAGCCGAGAATTTTCACTCAGCACATCCTTCTCAAGCTTTAGTGTTCGGATTTCGCTCATACCCGGTACCGACACTCGGGCCGCACTCGCTCCGAAGTGCATATCGCCGGTCTGCTTATCAATGCGTGGCGATGTGCCGTCAGGCGTATTGCTTTTCAGTGATGTTTCGCCTCGTTCCTGACCACAACCACAAACAACACACATATCTGACTCCAGGCGCATCACGCGCGCATAAATATAAAAAACTATTCGACTAACAGGTCCACGACCCGAATAGCGCGATCATTGGAACACTGCCAACGGTATCCACCGCACAACTCGCAAGCGTCTTCGAAGTGCACAACATGGATGTCCGTATCGCAATCATCACAACGGGCCCTGGTTGCAGGTTCATCGATGATGATGTCAGCACCATCAAGTACTGTATGTGAGGCCAGCGATTGCAGAGCGAATCTGAATGCCGCGATTTCCACTCCCGCCAAAGCTGGTACCGACAGGTGCAGACTGCGCACACGTTTAAACACATCTCGCGCGGCGGCTGATTCTACGATCTGCAAGACACTGCCAGCCAGACTCAATTCATGCATCGATCGTCACCTCGGTTTTCCGGAAGTTATCAATTCACTACGACGCGTATCCAGCCACAGTTTTACCAGCGTGATTGCCTGACCAAGATGTAGCTTTGCCTGATCACTCAATCCCTCTCCCAGATCAAACGATTTCCCCTCAATGGCAAGTTGCCAGGCAGGCGGTACCACACCTTCAATCTGCTGAGCCACGTTAAGAACAGCTTCTGCACTCAAGGCATGCGTGGCGGGCGTCACAGACACATCCGCACTAACTGGTCTAATTGCAGCACCAGTAGAGTCGTATTCTGTGGTTTGACTCATGACATCTATCGCGAAATCAGTGTCCAACACCCCTGGTCGCGCAGCATCCACAAACAGTACTGCACGTCGTCCAGTAAGATCAAGCGCGTGCTCAATCTGTAATTGGAAGTCAATCAGATAATCGACATCCGATGCACTAGCATCTTGATACTGCAACCGCTCGATAAGCTCTGGGCCCAGGGCATCATCACCGCGACTCGGGTTACCCACCGCCAGTACCAGCCATGGCGCAAGTGAAACAGTGGATGCGTCAGATATCATCAAGACGATGCGTGCTCGATACGTCCATCACCATGCCGCAACACACTGTCACACACCTCTCCGGTGACATCAACAAGGTTGACTTGCAATGGCATGCTGCCTAGTGCGTGAGTGGCACAACTAAGGCAGGGATCGTAAGCGCGAATAGCGACTTCGATACCATTCAGCAAACCCTCAGTCACTTCACGTCCATCAAACGTGTCTCGAGCAACCGCTCTGACAGACTCATTCATCGCTTGATTATTATGTGTGGTACTGACAATCAGGTTGCACTCACTGATCAGGTCATCATCGTCAATGGTGTAATCGTGGAACAATGTACCCCTTGGTGCTTCAATAACCCCGACACCTCGCCGTACGACAGGCCGCAGTAATGAATCCGGTGCCGGGACTTGTCTGGTCAGCTCACCACCAAGCAACGCATCATTGGTCAAAAGCTCGCCGATAACTTCCATACAATGCAACATCTCGATCATACGGGCTCGATGATAGGCAAGCGTTGCGTGCACCGGGCCGTTGGCCAGAAATTCCTGTCGTGCTTGTTCCGCATGCGGGCTAGGAATATGGTCGCAGTTCTGTACACGAGCCAGCGGACCTACCCGGTAGGAACCCGCCTCTATGCCCAGACTCTTTAGGTACGGAAACTTAAGATAGGTCCACGAGCGAGTCTGCTCTTCGATCAACTGCAGATAGTCCTGTACATCGGCGCCCTCGAGCAGACTCTGACCATCAGCATCACGCATACGCAGCACACCATCGTAAAGCTGCATAGCGCCATCAGCGTCTACCAACGACATCCAGCTTGTACGCAAGTTAGCGAAATTCTCATATAACGAAGGGTTCTGAGCTTGCAGCTTTGTTGCAAGCTCAACTGCAGCAACGCACCATTCAAGCATCTGCGGCACTTGAGAAAGGAGCTCATCACGCTCGTGCCTTGTCAGATGTCGGTTCACTCCGCCGGGTACCGAACCAGTACCATGAATACGTTTACCTGCTGTTACCCGAATCACTTCCTGACCAAACTTGCGCAATAGCACGCCTTGTCGAGCAACGTCCGGATAAGCCTGCGCCACACCGATAATATTGCGCCTGGACACTTCGCTGTCAAAGCCGAATAGCAAGTCAGGTGAAGACAGGTGAAAGAAATGCAGTGCGTGCGATTGCATAACCTGACCATAATGCATCAAGCGACGTATCAGCGATGCTGCGCGTGGTACTTCATCGATACCTAATGCCACATCGATAGCCTTACTCGCCGCCAGATGATGAGACACCGGACAGATACCACACAACCGTTGCACCATCACCGGCACTTCCCAGTACGGTCTGCCGACGATGAAAGCCTCGAAGCCTCGAAACTCGACAATGTGCAGCCGTGCCTGCTGCACATGATTGTGTTCATCGAGTAATAGAGTAACCTTGCCATGACCTTCCACCCTGGAAACCGGATCGATGGCTACGCGACGCAGACCTTCCGGGTTTTGTGCTGTTTCCATCTCCGGTTATACCTTTAGTCGTAGCGAATAAGTTGTTTATCGAGCAATGGCCTGCCATCGTTCAGCAGACTAGTCAGAAAGGCCCAGATCGCATCCGCTCCGGGTGGGCAACCCGGCAGACAGTGATCGACATGCACAACATCATGAATGGCGTGCACTTTTGCCAGCGGCAATGGCAGCTCGGGATCGTTGGGCACTTCACTGTTGTTGGCAAGCCCTGCTCTTACACGGTAGACATCTGTCAGTACCCGTCCGATGTCCAGTGAATTTCGCTGCGCAGGCAATCCGCCATTAATGGCGCAAGCGCCCACTGCAACCAGTACATTGCAGTTTGCACGAAATTCACGCAGCACATGCACGTTCTCGGCATTGCACAAGCCGCCTTCTATCAAACCAACATCACAGGGTCCGCAGTGCTTGATATCAGTCAACGGTGAGCGATCAAACTCAACAATATCGAACAGTGTAAACAGACGTTCATCGAGATCCATCAACGACATGTGGCAGCCGAAGCAGCCTGCCAGCGACACCGTCGCAATACGCGGTTTTTTTGCCTGAGCCCCCTGATCAGTCATCGCTACTATCATTAGCCTGTTTGTCTGCATGCGCAGACTGCTCGCCCACAGCATGCGCCAGATCATCCAAGGTATTGAGATCAAAACGACGATCACCGATCGGTACTGAAAACCCGCATCGTTTGGGCAAAATCGCACCGACCGGGCAGACGCTGGCAGCAAAGTCATCGGCTGCAAATTCACTGTCGCCAAGCTTGCCAGTTGGAGAGTTGATGAGAAGATGCGTGCCTATACCGTGACCACCAAGTGCGAAGACTCCCTTGCCATCGACCTCGTTACTGGCACGAACACACAACTTACACAGGATGCATCGATCAAAATCAATCAAAACATCAGGATGACTGGCATCCAATGGTCTTTTCGGGTAGAACTCTTCAAAGTGTGGTCCGGTCATACCCACTTCATACGCCTCAGCCTGCAAAAGGCAATCGCCGCTCTTCTCGCAACTGGGGCAGAAGTGATTGCCCTCGACAAACAGCATCTGTAGCAATAGCCTGCGCTTGTCATCAAGCTCTTCGGTACGATTCTGCACCATCATGGCAGGCGCTGCGCGTGTGGTACAAGCCGCCACCAAACGACCGTCTGCTTTCACCGTACAGATACGGCACGCGCCGCTCTCGCCAAGCTCTGGATGCCAGCACAAATGCGGGATATGGACACCTGCCTTGCGTGCCGCCGTCATCAGAGTATCGCCTTCATCGAAGGCAATTTCACATCCATCCAGTATGAAGTGTTTCATTGAGTTCACGTCAGGTGAGCATCTGCGTCATCACGTCCTGTGACGCGACGCGCAGCTTCCAGCTCCGCATCAAGGTCGAAGCCGGGGGTGAAGCCAGGTGCCTGCAAGCGACGCTCATAGGCAGGTCTGAAATGCGTCAGCGTATCGCGCAGAGAATTGGTGGCTGTAGCACCGAGTCCGCAGTGCGTGGTACCGTGCATCAGAGCTTCCAGCTCATGCAGTTCAGACTCGTCAAACAAAGAACCGTGGCCCGCTGCAAGCTTGTCCATACGACGCACTACAAGCTCGGTACCAACACGACAGGGCGTACAAAAACCGCAACTCTCAAAGGCGAAGAACTGTGCAAACCCATGTGCTATGCTGAACATGTCTCGAGTGTCATTGAAAATCATAAAAGCACCCGCGCTTGGCACATCCTCAAATGCCAGACACCGCTGGAATTCGTGCGCAGCCAAACACAAGCCAGACGGTCCGCCGACCTGAACCGCCTGTGTACGGTTGTTTGTCGAATTAGCACCACAATCGTCGAGCACCTGCTGAATCGTGACTCCAAACGGATACTCATAGATGCCGGGACGCGCGCAATCGCCACTGACTGAGTGTATTTTGGTACCGCTGCTTTGGGTGGTGCCTATTGAAGACCACCACTCCGCACCGTGCTCGGCGATACGGGCAACGGCGCAGAATGTCTCAACGTTATTGACCACGGTCGGTAGATCAAGGTAGCCTCGCTCAACAGGGAATGGAGGTCGGATTCGAGGCGTCCCGCGTTTACCTTCAAGCGATTCGATCAGTGCACTTTCCTCACCACAGACATAGGCTCCAGCACCAACGTGGATATCGATATCGAAATTGAAGCCCCCTACACCGAGAATATTTTCACCCAGTAGATGATCCATTCGCCTTCGTTCCAATACTGAAAGAAGTTCATCGAGCAGGTAACGGTACTCTCCGCGCAGGTAAACCAACCCCTGGCTGGCACCAAGAACCTGTGCGGCTATGGTCATCCCCTCGAATACCGTGTCGGGCTGACGAGTCAGTAGTACACGATCCTTGAAAGTACCCGGCTCGCCCTCGTCCGCGTTACAGACAACAACACGACTTGCATCGGGCGGGCACGCTGCCTCCAGGCACGCACGCCACTTGGTTGCAGTACTGAATCCGGCACCGCCGCGGCCGCGCAACTTCGACGCATCGATCTGCGCAAGGGTTGCCTGATTTGTGCGGGCTAGCGTCTCGCGCAGAGACTGACCTCGTATAGGCGCTGATGACAACAGGACGTCGGTGCGGTGAATTTGGTCATCCACGAGCTGCCACTGCTGTGGCCAATCGTGTAGAGGAATTTGTGCTCGAACAAGTTCGGCTACTTTGTCTACACGTTGCTCATCCATCCGCGTCAGGATCCGATGCTGATTGACAAGCACTGCCGGGCCCTGATCTGCCAGGCCAGTGCATGAGGTGAAATCAAGGCTAGCGGGAGCACCCGATTCAGATTTGCCTGGAACAATGCCCAACTGACGGCACAACTCACCTGCAAGCTTGCGATTGCCCAGCATCCGGTCTGTAACGTTGTCGCTCCACAGGAAGTGGTATCGACCAACGGGCTGAAGATAAAAGAAGTGATAGAAGCTTGCCACACCATTAACAATGGCTAGCGTCAGCCCGACTGCATCGGCAATCTGACGTAACACGTCGGGATACAACCAATGAGTGTGTTCCTGCACTTCGCGGAGAATTTGTACCAATGCATGTCGCTGATTGCCATAACGGCGAATTACTGACTCGACAAGCTCTTGCTCGTTGGCTATTTCTAGTGACCTCATACCATTCAGTTTCGTATAGACCAGCTTAAACAGTGATATACCCAAAGCCACGAATGACTGTAAAAAAATCCAATGTAGCTCATATTTTGCTGTTAGCACATCATAAGGCATCAGTCTGTTATGCCGAAATGATCTGGATCAATACAACTTCATTTGTTCATCGATACACACAGGCCAAACTGACCATAACAATCAAGAATAATCACAGGCTCTGCGAGCACAGGGCAAACCCTGCCCGCTATTTCCAGGTTAGCGAGCTCATCGTGAATGCAATGCAGGGTAAAGCTTACTCTGCGTCCCGAGAAGAGAGCGCTACTTTAAGTTCTGACATAGAGTAAGGCTTTTGCAATGCCGAAATGCGACTATCCTCCAGGGATTCATTTTCGTGATATCCAGATGTCAATATCACTTGGCAATCAGGCAAGTGCTGCTTGACCCATTCATACAGATCATATCCGGATACCCCTCCGTCCATAACAACATCTGAAAAAACAATATCGACCGCAAAATCATTTTTCCCGTTTTTCGTAAGCCAGTCTATGGCCTGAGATCCATTCTCTGCCTGCTCAGTGTCGTATCCGAGAGCCCTGATTCGCTTTTGCGTTACCTTACGAACTGCAGCATTATCTTCAACTACCAACACGCGTTTGCGAACTGAATTCCCTTCAAGCATACTCGTATCATCAGTGATTACAGCGTCGTCGGCCTCTTCCTCACAGCGAGGCAGATAGACACTGACATGTGTGCCAACACCAGGTTCAGAATCAATAACGATCTGGCCTCCCGATTGTCTGGCGAAACCATAAATGCTGGACAATCCAAGCCCTGTGCCTTTCCCCAGCTCTTTGGTACTGTAAAACGGCTCAAATGCATGAGTGACGACTTCCCGTGTCATTCCAGTGCCAGTGTCCGAAACCATAAGTCGTATATAATCCCCGGTACCCACGTCCAGCTCCGAGGCCAACTGACCCCGTATTTCCACGTTGGCAGTGTCAATCAGTAAACGGCCGCCATCTCGCATCGCATCACGAGCATTAATGGCCAGATTAATGATGGTGTTTTCTACTTCGCTAGGATCAACTTTGGTTAGCCAGGGATTTGCGGAAAGCTGCGTCGACAACACGACAGAGTCTCCTACTATTGATCGCAACAAAGATGTAACTGACAGCACCTGGTCATTCAAATTGACAATACTGGGTTCCAGGGAGCTGCGTTTGGCAAAAGCGAGCAGGCGTCTGGTTAGTCGTGCACCCATAGTAGCCGCGCTTTCGGCTTCTTGAACCAGTTCACGCTGTTCTCGACCACTTACCTGGAGATTCAACAACTCCAGATTACCCAAAATCACACTCAGCAGGTTGTTGAAGTCGTGGGCGATGCCGCCGGATAGCTGACCAACTGCTTCTAGTCTTTGTGCCACACGCAGACGATTCTCAGTAGCAATCTTATCCGTGACATCTTGATTTACACCTATGTAGCTTGTCAGGTTTTCCTGATCATCAAATATTGGTGACAGCGAAAGTTCATCCATGTAAGTCGTGCCATCCTTACGCGTACTCTCCAACAACACCTGAACAGGAGCACCCTTTTCTTGTGCTAGCTGAATGTCCCGAAGGGCACTTTGCTGTGGATTTTTGCGTTGTAAGATCTTGACACTTTGCCCCAATAGCTCTGCACGTTCGAAGCCTGTCATCTCGCAAAGTGTTTTATTCACATAGACCAAAGGGTAGTCTTTGCTGGAAGCGTCGGTAATGGATACACCCACTCTAACCACATCAATGACTTCGGCCAGCTGCTTGCTAGACTTCACTGCGAGTTCTCGCTCAGCAGACACCATAGCCAGCGTGTCTAACGCAGCAGAGACCTCACCGAGTTCATTTACACGTCGCAGATTGGCTGACACTGTAAAATCACCAGAAGCTATAGCACGAGTAGCAATGAGTAACTGTTTTAATGGGCGGTCGAGAATACGCGTCATCACGTACCAGAATAGCAATGTGACCAACAACACAAGCAACCCGCTTATCAGTGCGACCATCTCGACCTGCTTTTGAATGACTCTCACAGATGGACGCAAGTCTGCCACGATGCCAACCACATGCGGGGTTCGCATGGTGTATTCAGTCGCGGCTACATCAGGCACCGAAAAAGGAAATATTCCAGCCAGCGTGGGCACATCAACAGACGCATTAGTTAGATTATCGGTACTCAATGACTTACTGTTTTCTATCAATGGCACAAGGTGTCCAGCCCACACTGTCTGTTCCAACTGTTTTCCACGCAGCTTGTAATCTGAAGAATCCAGTATGAGATTGTTCTCATTAACGACCAAAATGATCTGAAGCTGAGGTTGCCTAGCGGTAGCCAGCAAATCCTGTCGCAAGATTTCCGGCTGATCATGGAATAACAAATAGCTACTATTCTGTGCCAATCGCGTACCTGTTAGCTGAAGCTGCCGTTCTGCTATCATTCGGGCATCCTTGACAATCACTTGCCGCGCAACCCCATATTGAAAGGCAATGATGCATAAACCAGCTGCCATGATCATTAGTGGTATGACCAATCGTAAAGTCCATACAGGCTTCACAGACACAGCACTGCGCCCGTCACATTGATCTGAACAGCTAAGTACGCAAGTGATAGCATAAAGACCAACGTTTTTCGTTTGCTTTTTTCTCTCATACCCAAATTAGCTAACACTAATTCAGTCTGATTATTCCACGTTACTGCACCTTTTCAGCTGCAGCAACGTGTTGTTTGACACTCAGGAAACTATCGGGGGTAACTGAAATGGAGTCAATACCTGCCTCGACCAGAAACCGCGCGAACTCTGGGTGATCACTAGGTGCTTGACCGCATATTCCTGTCTTTGTGCCACAGCGTTTCGCTTCTTTGATCAGATGTTCGATCATCCATTTCACGGCATCGTCCCTTTCATCAAACAGCTCGCCGAGAACATCTGAATCTCTGTCAACACCCATCGTCAATTGGGTAAGATCATTGGATCCGATCGAGAATCCATCAAAGTATTTCGCAAAACGCGACGCCAGCACAACATTTGAAGGTATCTCGCACATTACGAACAATTTTAAGCCGTTCTCGCCACGTACCAGGCCGTTGGCCGCCATCTCCTTAATCACTTTATCGGCCTCACTAATTGAACGGCAGAAAGGAATCATCACAATTACATTGTCGAAACCCAGCGTCTCTCTTAAACGTTTTATTGCAAGACACTCCAAAGCGAATCCTGCGCGATAGGCTTCTGAATAATAACGAGAGGCGCCACGAAATCCGATCATCGGGTTCTCTTCAACAGGTTCAAACGCAGTCCCACCCAGTAAGTTAGCGTATTCGTTGGACTTGAAATCACTCATTCTCACGATGACGGGATCTGGATAGGCTACTGACGCTATCTGTGACAATCCTCTGGCTAATGTTTGTACAAAGAATTCTGCAGAATCCTGAAAACCGTAGGTTAATTTCTCGATTTCGTCGTGGACACTTTTGGAATGTATCTTCTTCGGGTTTACCAAAGCCATTGGATGAACCTTGACATGATTTGAGATAACAAACTCCATACGCAAAAGACCAACACCATCAGCTGGCAGTTGCCACCACCGTAATGCGGCTCCAGGATTCGCCATATTAAGCATGACCTTTGTTTGAGTATCAGGTATGTCACTGATTGATAGTTCGGTAACAGCTATCTCAGCGAATCCGTCATATACCTGTCCTACATCACCTCCTGCACAGGAAATGGTCACTTCTTGCTGGTCATGCAGTCTGAAGGTTGCATCCCCGGCACCCACGATTGCGGGTAAGCCTAATTCACGGCTGACAATGGCCGCGTGCGATGTTCGTCCCCCATGGTCAGTCACGATAGCAGCGGCTTTTTTCATGATCGGCACCCAATCGGGGTCTGTATTTTTAGTCACAAGAATACTGCCATGGACAAACTCTTCGATATTGGATGGATCATCGATCATGCATACACGACCGCTAACTGCCGCACTGCCAACACTGACGCCAGATAGTAAAAGTGCTCCCTCGTTGTTTACAGCATACGATTTCAATATCGAATTGTCACGTCTCGACTGGACAGTTTCCGGTCGCGCTTGAACAATATACAAGTCTTTGCTGATTCCATCTTTTGCCCATTCAATGTCCATCGGACACTTGTAATGCTTCTCAATGATTACAGCCGAACGTGCCAGTTCAAGTACATCGGCATCATCGAGAACGAAACTATGTTGTTCGAGTTTCGACGTCGGAACAGATTTAATTGTCTGCGCACCACTTGCATAGATCATCTTCAACGCTTTGGCACCTAGCTGTTTACCAATAACCGGTTGTAGAGTCTGTTTTTCCAGAAATGGCTTGAATACGCGATACTCATCAGGATCAACAATGCCCTGTACCACACTCTCACCTAGCCCCCAGGCACCGTTGATAACAACAACCTTATCGAAGCCCGTCTCTGTATCAATACTGAACATCACACCTGAGCCACCTTTGTCGGATCGAACCATAAGCTGTACACCAACTGATAAGGAAACCTTGAAATGGTCAAAGCCTTTGGCTTCCCGATAGCTTATTGCACGATCAGTATAAAGCGATGCAAAACATTTTTTGCAGGCCTCCAATAACGCTTCCTGGCCTTGAATATTAAGATAGGTTTCCTGTTGCCCTGCAAAGCTTGCATCCGGCAAATCTTCAGCTGTGGCACTGGAGCGCACTGCTACAGCTACATCTTTCTCCCCTAATTCATCACAAAGAGTTTTGTAGGCGTCACCGATGGGCTTAGCCAGATCATCCGGCCACAAACCACCAAGAAATGCATTTCGTATCTTCTTACCTGCTTTTTGGAGCGTCATATCCCCCTGCTTCAATAGCTTGAGCGCGTTCGACACATAATCGTCAATGTCGTTGTTTTTCATGAATTCGCGAAACATCAGTGACGATGTTGCAAATCCTGGTGGCACACGTATACCCTGGCTGCCGAGTAGTCCTACCATTTCCCCCAATGATGAGTTCTTGCCACCAAACTGTGCAACTTCAGCGCGACGAATATGACGAAAATCTACCACCATAGCCTGACAAGCTGTGCTGGCTTGTTCCATCTCAGATTTTGTCGTAGGCATCAGGGACTGCTCATTAGCAATAGCATATTCATAACGTTAGGGTGCAAAGTCGCAATTTGCCTTGACACGAATCAACTACAGGAAATTATCGCAGAAATAAAGTTAGGGGAATTTTTCTACCCCGTACCTCCGTTTTGCCTTTTCCCTTAATAGTTTTTGGCAACCATCGTCAACACATCGTACTGCGCCACCACAGCGCTCTCCTGATTGGTCACGGTACAGTCCCAACGAACCTCACCATGATCATCTGTCTCTCGCGGGTTTATTTCCTTGCAGGTCAAAGACAGTTGCAACGTGTCTTGAGGATAGACCGGGGACAGAAATCGTAGATTGTCCACACCGTAGTTTGCCAATACCGGACCCGGCGCCGGGTCAACGAAAAGGCCAGCAGCGATAGACACGATCAAATAACCGTGGGCCACTCTTCCATCGAAGAACGGGTTTGCCTTTGCTGCGACTTCATCCATGTGCGCATAGAATGTATCGCCGGTGAATTCTGCAAAATGTTCGATGTCTTCCAGTGTTATCGTGCGACCTGCCGTCACTACCGTATCGCCGATTTCCAGCGTGGCTAACGATTTTCTGAATGGATGCTCCTCTGTGACAGCCACAGGCGCTCCGGACATCCAGCGACCGGTTACTGCTGTGAGCAGTCCTGGCGTTCCCTGTACAGCGGAACGCTGCATGTAGTGCTTGACGGCACGGATGCCACCAAGTTCTTCACCACCGCCAGCGCGGCCTGGCCCACCGTGTACCAGCATCGGCAAGGGTGAGCCGTGTCCTGTCGACGATTTGGCACTGAGACGATTACCCAGCATGATTCGTCCATGCCAGGGGGCAAGACCTGCTACAACATCACGGGCAAATTCTCGGCTGTCAGTAAACACAGAGGCCACGAGACTACCGCCGCCAAGACTGGCAAGCTCTATGGCATCGTCGGTCGACTCGAAGGGAATGATGGTACCAACCGGCCCAAAGGCTTCGACGGCATGAATGGCCTTACCATCCTTCGGTTGATCGCAGTAAAGCAAAACCGGATTTACAAATGCACCTTTTTCAGCATCGCCGGATAAAAGCACCGGATTATCAGGATCGCCAAAAACGATCTCTGCCTCGGCACTTAGCTCCGTGATGCGTTCTCGCACCTCGCGACGTTGATCAAGACTTGCCAATGGACCCATGCGTACGTTCTCGTTAGTCGGATCGCCCACTGTCGTCTTGCCTAATCTGGCAGACAGCGCAGAGACTACCGCATCGGCATATTGTCCGGGAACGATAGCGCGACGAATAGCGGTGCACTTCTGACCTGTTTTCGTCGTCATCTCTCGGGCAACTTCGCGGACGAACAAATCAAACTCAGGTGTATCCGGTGTCGCGTCAATGCCCAGTACACAGGCATTGAGACTATCAGCTTCCATAGTGAATCTTGTAGAATTTCGTATAACAGCGGGATGCGTGCGAAGCATTTGCCCGGTGCTGGCGGAGCCCGTAAAAGTAACGACATCCTGTGCGCTGACATAATCCAGCAGATCGCCTGCGGAACCTGAAATCAGTTGCAAGGCACCTTCGGGCAATAGGCCCGTGGCGATGATGCGACGTACCATCAGCTCTGTCAGGTAGGCAGTTTGACTGGCGGGCTTGATAATCACCGGCATTCCGGCAAGCAACGTAGGTGCAAGTTTTTCCAGCATGCCCCAGCAGGGAAAATTAAACGCATTGATGTGAATAGCCACGCCTTCCAGAGGCGTAAGAATATGCTGCGCCGAAAAAGTGGAATCAGCCGAAAGCGACTCGGATGTACCGTCAAGTAACAGAGGCGTGTTGGGCAATTCACGGCGGCCTTTGGATCCGTACGACAACAATGTGGATATACCACCTTCAATGTCGATCCAGCTATCGGTACGCGTTGCGCCGGTGGCGCTTGAGAGAACGTAGAACGATTCCTTATCGGCCATCAATGCCTGACCCAGACTCTTGAGCATTAGCGCGCGCTGATGAAAGCTCATGGTTCGCAATCGCTCTCCACCATGCTTTCGTCCGTAAGCCAGCATGTCCTGAAAATCCAGACCTGTGGAGTCGATGCTCGATACCGGTAAGCCGCTGCACGCGTCAAGCAGGAGCTTGCCATCGCCAGTGTCACGGAACCACTCACCACAGGCGTAACTTTCCATGCGGTGAGATTCGGACAGAGGTGTGTTCATGGGATTCTTATTGATCATAAGTGATAACGACTTTGTCCGTTATCGGATAGCACTGACACGTCAATACATAACCGCGATTTACCTCGTAGTCCTCAAGTGCCTGGTTTTTCTCCATTTCCACCTCGCCTTCAAGCACCATGGCTCGACATGTTGAGCATACGCCTGCTTTGCACGCGTACGGTGCATCCATGTTGGCACTCAATGCAGCCTCCAGTACGCTCTGACCACGCTTGAGCATGTCAATCTTACGCGTGGTGCCATCTATAGTGATGGTCGCTTTGCAGATTGCGTCGGCGCCAGCGCGAGTTTTAGAGACCGTTTTTCGAGGCGTCTGGCCGGGCTGCGAAGAGGCAAACAACTCAAACCTGATTTGCTCATCATTGATTCCGTGATCGCGCAATGCCTGCGCGATAGTCAGCATCATGGGCTCTGGCCCGCAGATAAACGCCAGATCAACGGCGGCGATGTCCATCCAGCTCTTGAACAACAGCTTGCACTTCTCAGCATCGATACGTCCGGAAAACAGATCGATATCCTGCGCATCACTTTCCAGAATGTGCACAACACTCAGACGGCCCATATTAAGATTTTTCAGATCATCAAGCTCTTCGCGAAACATGATCGAGTTTGTTGAGCGATTAGCGTATATCAGCGTAATGTTTGACTCAGATTCAGCGTCTAGTGTCGTCTTGATCAGACTGAGTACTGGAGTAATGCCACTGCCACCTGCAAAAAACACGTAATTGCGCGCAGTATCTGGCATAAATGCGCTATGGAACGCACCCATCGGGGGCATCGCTTCAATAAAGTCACCAATCTTGAGTTCCTCATTGGCCCAGGTGGAGAAACAACCGCCGTCCACCCGCTTGATACCGACACGTAAGACACCTTCATCGCGCCCTGCACAAATGGAATAAGCGCGACGTAGCTCCTCGCCATCAAATTTGCGACGCAATGTCAGATACTGTCCCTGTATGAATTCAAACGCCTGCTCATCGCACGATTCAGGCGTAAGCGTTACAACCACGGCATCGCGCGTTTCCTGGCGAACATCGGACACCCGTAGCGGAAAAAAACGCGCCATCAGAGCACTCTCTTATTCATGGGCTATTCACAGGCTCTTCATAGGCATTTGAAATAATCAAACGGCTCCAGGCATGTCTTGCAACGATAAGCCGCTTTACAGGGCGTAGAACCAAACTGACTGACATTCTCGGTATCAATGGAACGACACCGCGGACAGCAAACGGTGATTTGAGGACGTCCAAGCCCACACGCTCCCGTACCTTCAACAGGCGGGGCGATGCCATAATCGAGCAATTTTTGTCGACCACTTTCACTGATCCAGGCTGTGTTCCATGCCGGTGAGAGTCGCCTTTCGAGCCGAATCTTTTTAATACCTTCCTTGCGAAGTCTCGATTCGATATCTTCATTAATGACAGCCGTTGCAGGGCATCCAGAGTAGGTCGGCGTGACACTAACCACCAGGGTATCGTGCTCCCAGACAAGCTTGCGAACAATGCCCAGATCGACGACCGAGACAACCGGTATCTCAGGATCAGGAACGTCGTGAAGCCATGACCATATCTGATCTGTCGATGGCCTATCATCTGCGTTTGGCAAGCTCATAGGAATTCCAGCATTCAGCTATAAAGTCAGTGTTGCAAGTGCCACTTGTCATACTCCCAAGAGCATCTACCAGACAGCACCAGGATAGGCTCGCTGCAAAAACTGCATCTGCGCCAGTACAAAACCCAGGTGCTCACTATGAATACCGTTCTTACCGCCACGACGCACAAAATCACTGTCAGGAATTTTCAATGTAGCTAATTTTGCCACCTGCGTGACATGCTGATTCCAGGCATCAGCTATTGCCACACCATCCGGCACAACACCCTCGGATATTAGTAAGGGATCAAGATCATCATATTCAAGCATCTCCCAGGTATACGACCAGAGCTCGTCCAGAGACGTTTGCATACGCCGATGACTTTCTGCACTACCGTCTCCCAGCCGAATAACAAGGTCGCTACTGCGCTCAAGATGATAGGCAACTTCCTTGACGCTCTTTTCCGCTATCTCCGCGATACGCTTGTCCGTCGAATCCATCAGCCCCTTCAGCATGGGCAAGTGCCAGGCATCAAATAGAAACTGGCGCACAAGCGTAAGAGCATAGTCGTCATTCGGGCGCTCAACCAAAAGCAAATTGCGAAAATCAAACGCATCGCGTAGATACGCCAGATCATCAGCTGAACGACCAGCACCTTCCACCTCGCCTGCCAGAGCAAGCCACAATTGCGTCTGACCGATCAGGTCCAGCGATATGTTTGACATAGCGATATCTTCTTCCAGCGCCGGGCCGTGGCCACACCACTGGGAATTGCGGTGCGACAGAATCAGGCAGCTGTCGCCCATCTGTAACAGGAATTCGAATAGCCCACTGACGGTAGTGTTTTTCGACGCCATCACATATGCCCCACTTCCTCGGGAATATCGAAAAACGTGGGATGTCGGTAAACCTTGGAATTGGCAGGGTCGAATAAAGGCTCTTTATCAGACGGAGCACTGGCGACTATTTGCGTGGACTTCACCGCCCATATGCTGACGCCTTCGTTGCGCCGCGTGTAAACATCACGCGCATTGTTAATCGCCATCTGCGCATCCGCTGCATGCAGGCTACCCACATGCCGATGATTCAAGCCGTGCTGGCCACGAATAAAAATCTCCCACAGTGGTGTTTCCTGTTTACGCTGCTCTTTGTTCTCCGAGCCTTCAACATCGGTGTTCGATGACGTGTTGCCTGAGCTCATGCGGCCACCTCTCCAGATGCCTGCTTTTTCTCAGCATTGGCAATCAGTCCATCACGAAACCACTCACCATCATTCCACGCACTAACACGGGCTTGCAGGCGCTCTTTGTTGCACGGCCCGTTGCCAGAGAGTACTGCGTAGAATTCGTCCCAGTCAGGCTCCGAATAGTCGTACCCGCCTTTTTCCTCGTTCCACTGCAAATTATCGTCTGGAACTGTCAATCCCAGGTACTTGGCTTGTGGGACGGTTTGATCAACGAATTTTTGCCGTAGTTCATCGTTCGTATTGATTTTGATTTTCCAGGCCATCGACTGAGCTGAATGTACCGAGTCTTTATCAGAGGGTCCAAACATCATCAATGCCGGATGCCAAAACCGGTTGAATGCATCCTGCGCCATGCGCCTCTGTGCGTCAGATCCCTTGACCATCTGCATCATGATGTGAAATCCCTGCCGCTGGTGAAAACTTTCCTCCTTACAGATTCGGACCATCGCACGAGCATAGGGTCCATAGGAGGTACGTTGCAATGGAACCTGATTCATGATGGCAGCACCATCCACAAGCCAGCCCACGGCCCCCATGTCAGCCCACGTCAACGTGGGATAGTTGAATATCGAGGAATACCTGGCCTTACCCGTATGCAACTGTTCGAACATTTCGTCACGACTGATGCCTAACGTTTCTGCGGCACAGTAAAGGTAAAGTCCATGGCCGGCCTCATCCTGCACTTTGGCAAGTAGAATCGCCTTGCGCTCAAGTGTTGGTGCTCGAGTGATCCAGTTGGCCTCTGGCAATTGGCCAACCAGCTCGGAATGCGCATGCTGGCTGATTTGTCTGATGAGAGTCTTACGGTACCCATCTGGCATCCACTCCTTGGGCTCGATTTTTTGATCGGCATCGATACGTTGCTGAAAAGCGCGCTCCTCTGGTGTCATGTCTGCAAGACTTTTAACACCTGTGCCGTCAGTTTTAACAATTTGTGAGTACACGAATTTCTCCCATTGCATGCATCGAAAGAATGCCAGACAGTTACCCTTGAATTATTGCCGATTATTCCTTGACCGCGCGGTCAGCATATAGTGAAATCTGTACGCATTCAAGTGCCAATACAACTCTTCACACGACGTTAAAGAGTACCCACGATAGAAGAATGTGAATCAGACAAGCGACGGACGGTTATCTACCACGCGCTTAGCCTTGCCCTCTGATCGCTCTACCCCTCCCGGAGCTACCACATCCACAGCAGTGCTGATCCCGATGAGGGTTTTGATCTGACGCTGCAAATCCTTTCCCAAAGCATTCACACTAGTACTATCGACTGACTCGCGGCACTCAACACGCACCGACAGGGAGTCCATGCGCCCGTCGCGATCCAATACAAGTTGATAGTGAGGTGAGAGACCATCGATCTTGAGCAGAATCTCTTCAACCTGACTAGGAAAAACATTAACACCGCGAATAATCAACATATCGTCCGAACGACCCGTGATCTTGTCCATACGTCGCATTGAACGTGAGTCAGGTGGCAACAATCGAGTCAGGTCACGTGTGCGATAGCGGATCAATGGCAGTGCCTCCCTTGTCAATGTAGTAAACACCAGCTCACCATATTCTCCATCGGGCAGAACCTCGCCCGTGTCCGGATTGATAATTTCAGGGTAGAAATGATCCTCCCAGATAGTCGGACCATTCTTTGATTCAATGCACTCATTGGCGACACCTGGGCCACCGACTTCAGAAAGTCCGTAGATATCAACCGCATCGATACCCAATCTGTTTTCAATTTCACTACGCATACTGCCAGTCCAGGGCTCCGCTCCGAATACGCCAATTTCCAGAGAGCTTTGCCCGGGATCCATTCCCTGACGTTCCATTTCATCTATCACGTTCAACATATAAGAGGGAGTGACCATAATGATGCGCGGTTTAAAATCTTGTATCAGCTGCACTTGTTTGGCAGTCTGCCCTCCACCCATGGGAACGACAGCACATCCCAGACGTTCCGCACCGTAATGTGCCCCCAGGCCTCCGGTAAACAATCCGTAGCCATAAGCTACGTGCAGTATGTCACTGCGTCTACCACCACTGGCACGAATACAGCGAGCAACAAGATTGGCCCAATTGTCGATATCGTTACTGGTATAGGTAACGACTGTTGGTTTGCCGGTTGTACCACTCGATGCATGAATTCTGACGACATCTTCCATCGGCACAGCGGTCAGGCCGAACGGATAGTTATCACGCAAATCGTTTTTTTCGGTAAACGGAAATCTGGAAATATCGGACAACGATTGCAAATCTTCAGGCGTGACACCAGACGCTACACATTTCAATCGATAGGGTGCAACCTTGTCGTAGATGTGCCGTACGCTTTGTCGCATCCGCTTGAGCTGCAAGCTCTGCAATTCATCCACACTGGCCGTCTCGATCGGTTCCAGGCCTGCCGTTTCGCCCTTGTTATCCATTGCCTCTCCTCTCACTGCGTTGTATCTTTGCCGCTTGAATTCCAGTTGCTGATGAATCCAGGCTAAGCTCGCTTGATGATCATCCGACACCTACTCACATAGTACACACCACATAGCGAATTTAGCGCATACAATACCGGCTGTTGATATAGGGAAAAACCCAATGGCTCGAGCGCGCGCCAACGACTACGAAGTAAAACAACGCCGTATTCTTGAAACAGCTGCCACTGTGTTTGCCAGGATGGGTATGGAAAAGGCTTCAATGTCCGGCATTGCCCGTGAACTGGGAAACTCGAAAGCCCTGCTATATCACTATTACAGCAACAAGAACGCTCTGATCTACGACATAATCCTGACCCACCTTGGTGATCTGGATAGCGCTTTGGCAGAAGCTGACCAACGCTCTGTAAACGCCGAAGAGAAACTCGAACATCTGGTATGCACGGTGATGGAGCTATATAAAGATGCTGATGACAAACACAAAGTGCAACTCGAGTGCATACACACATTGTCAAGCGAGCAGATCGATGAAATCAAGAAAATCGAGCGTCGCATTATCGATAGATTTTCCACAGTACTTGCCCGGATCAATCCCGATCTGACGAAAGATCGAACATTACTCATGCCGATAACCATGACGCTGTTCGGTATTCTCAACTCAGCATACATGTGGTTTCGAGATCAGGGACCTATCTCTCGTGCAGAATACGCAAGCCTTGTTAGCTCTCTGTTTCTTAATGGAATCAAGTCGCTGCAAGGATCTATCAACGAGGCCAAGCCAAACTCGCATCAATAGACGTGCTATGCAGGTCGCTGTAACGCACTACTGCAAGTTAGATGGGTGCACCTGAGCGAGTATCCTGAAAACCACCGCTGCCAACTAATTCCGTAAATTCAGACACCTGGGGAAGTAACACTGGAGTGGAGTAATCTCTTCACTTTATCTTAAACAGATCGATATCTACTGTAGTTCGCAGGGCTTGGCAACGCGATACCAGGAAACCTGTTGATCGTTTACGGATATGTACTCAATTGCAAAATCGCATTCAATACAGGGTATTGGCTATTCTCATCGCCATCGTGGTTGCCATCATGGTAATCAGTGGCGTATACGGCGCCATCGAGATGCGCAAGCAGTTGCGAGTGGAGCTTGTTGAAACATTGAATAGTACCGGTGAGCGTGCAGCACAGGGATTGGCAAGCGCGATGTGGGATATAATGGCGTGCGCACGTAATCATTGTCACCACCAGGGTTAATTCAGCATACTCGTCGCTGCAATCGATGGCACGCCATTCTGATCGAACACGAAAACCATATAAAGTCCGGGAGGTGCACTGTTGCGTCGGCGTGGCGCTTCCACATCCAGCACTGCCCCGTCCTGGTTAAATCCGAGTTCCATGTATCGCTGCCCCATATCAAAAGAATGAGTGACTGACCCAGCGCGTACCAGAGCTACCTTACTGATAGCCGCGCTGTTGCCAGGAGACATGGTGAATCGAGACTGATAGTTCAACTCTCCGATGTCAAGAATTTCAGGTCGGGTTGCATCAGTACCGTCAGCGTTAAACAGGTAAGGTGGGTAAAAGATATCAGCGGTATGGATGACGACGGGCCCTGGAGGTCCGTCAGCTGAGAGTAGCACAGAAGCGTCAGGTAGCAGGATTGCAGTTGAGTGGTAAAGGCGGGCCTTGCGATCAATGCTCTCCCGCATCTGCGTCCACGTGTCAGTCTCAGGATCCCGGATTTCACCGAAATGTACAGCCTTATCGAGCTTTTGTGATGCGCGAGCGCCGCCACTCAAAAATACAGTACCGTCGGCGAGCACCGTGGCGTCTGCCCGGAAACGTCTGCCGCCTGGATCAGAAGCTCGTGTAGCCGTTGGCAGTGTGCGTGGACTGACGTCCAGGTCTGCAGGCATCGTTGCAACCTTGCCAAAGCTGCCACCATTGCGCACATTCATCGAGTAGATGTCCCGTGAGTTTTGATTGAACATGATAATCTGGCCGCGCCTGTTCAGAAATGCACGCGGGTACAAGCACGATCGCTGGTAGTACACGGAAAATACGGGGCTGGCAGGCGCTCAGTCAAGGGCAATACCCAATTTGACGCAGGCTCGTCTCTCGGAATTTGTGTCAAATCCACCAGCCGCTTTATCAACGGCGCCGGCTTTCGGGTATTCAATGAGCAGCGCGCATCAACAAAGACGCCGACCTTTCGCTGACCGTCATCGTTATATTGATCGTCAAGGTACTGGGCAAATTGCCAAATAAGGTCGGGGATGCAAGCCATTTTTACCGACTGTTTCCAATTAAGATGATCTACCGGATCAACAACCCAGCGCTGCCCATCCTCAGCGACAACAACGAAGGTCGCGGCGCCCGTCTTTGAACGTAGTTTCATACGCCAGCTAAAGCGATGACCGTCCTCGTTCCACGACACATGACCCGGTGCCAGATGGTGACGTAAAGGCACCAAAATCTGAAACAGCAACCAGATGCTGATCCCACAGACCAGAAGTGTTTTCATCGGCAGACCATACTGGCTGGCCAACAGATTGTCGCTGGCAGACTCGGGAATACCTTTGGCAAACCAGGCGCGAACTACCTGAGATTTTACCGACAAGTAGCGCAGAAACTGTTTAGGCCAATCCGGATCGAACAACATCAACGTGGCACCAAACGTCATGAATGGAAATATACCGATGTTAAAGACGAGAGCATTGACCAGATGAAAAAAACCGTAGCACGCCAGCACATACAGTCGTGTGCGTCTCCACAACAGCAAAGGTGCTCCAATCAGATGCAGAATGATGGCGCCATAACTTGCCAATGCAATGCCCCAGTCCATTGTCAGCCATTGAAACAGCAGCATCTCGTCGTGACTGCGATTGTTCATCCATAATCGCATGGGTTCCAGATTCAGCCAGTCGTAGGTGATCTTGACGTAGCCGGCATACAACAATACGATTTCAGTCTGCGCACCCAGCCAGAAGCGTCCCCAATTAGGCACAACATTGCTAGCCAGATTCGGACGACGACGTGCATCCAGAGCAAGATACCGATTGGCTGGAATAAAGAACATGATAATGAGATAGAGAATCACCAGATAAAAATGATTCAGGTAGAGCGCCTGGTCCAGCAGGAACAGGTAAAAAAATCCCAGCGTGTAGATAAGTACAGACAGGCGATAGAACAGGCCCATCGTAATGCCGATTGCGGCAATTCCCATTATTAGAAAATGCAGCTGCAGACTATAGCCGGGAGACAACGTGACCCACTCGAAATGATGGTACTTGAACAATAGCTCCGTGTTTCGATACATGCAATCGAGACACAGAAACAGACCATAGTTCACACACTCGAACAGGAGGAGCAATCCGAATACGATTCGAAACACTGCCAGCGAACTGGCATCGACCTGACGAAAAAAATAGTTATGGATTTTTTTGGTCACGAATACGCTATGAGACAGATAGAGGTCGGACGTATATCATAGACTCTATTGTCACTCTTTTTCGCTGATTTGTTGGTAACCGCTGATTACGAGTACGTTGAAAACCCTACGCAAAAAACTGCTGTGTACGGTCAATGACATCGTAGAATTACTCGACCAAAGAGTCGCTGGCTTCGTGCTTCAGACGCTACAGAAAAATGCACTAATCATGAAAGCCGACAACCTGATATCGTCAAATTTTAACGCCAACGAATGCCAACAATCTTCAACAATCTTCAACAATCTTCAACGAACTTCAACGAACGCCAACGAACACCGACAAGCGCCAACATCAGGGTGAAGAAAAACATGCCCAGGATTGATACAGTGATACTTCGCAGCCGCGACCCTATGGCTCAACGCCGATTCTATTCTAAATTTTTATGCGTTTACCAACGACAGGCCTCCATCAACAGATCTGTCTGCTGTAGAAAACCGCCCGTGGATATATCAAAGACCTTACACCGTTCTTGAGATTCAACACATTCAAGGCGATACAGATGTTGTGAAGACGGAAGAAAAGCACGCAGGATATGCATGCACAGTGATTACAGATGACACCAAGATATTGACTGACAAGGATCTTTCGATAATTCCTCAATACAATAATATCGCCAACGAAGCTAACTGAAACTGTATAGCGGGTGTTTCTACCCCGCAGCTAAGTGCTACGCAAGATATCTACATCGCATCGCATACTATCCCTTTCACCAAATGCTCCAGTAAATTCTCCAGCATTACATCACACCGGTTTAACTGCTCAAGCGTTATAAACTCATCCGGCTTATGCCCCTGCTGCATGGAGCCAGGACCACACACAACGCTAGGCACATTCAACTCATTGGCAAACAGTCCTGCTTCTGTACCAAAAGCCACCTTATGCAATCTACCTGACTCTCGCAACGATCTTACAAACGACACAAGCTCAGCAGTGGGCTCGGTATTCAAACCCGGGTAGCTATTGAACAGTTCGATGGTAATATCAGCTTCGCTAACCGTTTGCCGTGCCACATCAACCAGTCTGTCAGCATCACCACGGATAATCTGCAACAAGGCCAGAGGATCATCTTCGGCCAGGTTGCGTATTTCCAGGTCGAAGCGGCATAGATCCGGCACAATATTCAATGCCACACCACCCTTGATGTTGCTGACATGCAACGTGGTGTAAGGCACCTCAAAGTCATCATCCCTGTAACCGCTCTGAGCTAACTGCGTCTGCAACTGACGCACCGACTGGATAAGATCACTGGCCAGATGGATGGCATTGAGTGCCTGCGGTGCCAGGGCCGAGTGACCAGCTCGTCCGATGCAACTGACATGGCAAGCCGTCTTGCCCTTGTGGCCTATGGCCACATTCAATTCGGTGGGCTCACCCACTAGACACATCAACGGCCTGACGGGTGCCATGGCCAGCATGTCCAGCATGGAACGCACACCCACGCAGCCAATCTCCTCGTCGTAAGACAGTGCCAGGTGCAGCGGTGTTTTCAGGTTCATGGGCGATGCCTTGAGGGCAGCACGCAATGCGCAGGCAACGAAACCTTTCATGTCGGCGCTGCCACGACCATAAACCTTGTCTTCTTTTAGCGTCATGCTGAACGGCGGAACGCTCCAGTGCTGCCCCGTTATCGGCACTACATCAGTATGGCCAGAGAGCACGAAACCGCGCTGATCTTCCGGACCGATGGTGGCAAACAGATTGGCTTTGGAATTGTCTTCATTGGCAATTAGCTGAACGGTTGCCCCGGCATCCAGCAGCAGATCACGCACCCACATGATCAAGTCTGCGTTTGGCTCAGAGCTCACCGTGTTAAAAGCGAGCAGTGAGTCGAGAAGCTCCAGCGTCGTGGGAAGATTATTCATATTCTCTGAAAACGACGGTGAATCGTGTGCTTCAACGGCTGCCGTCAGATGCTCCTGCGGGTCATCGTCTTGCTAAAACATGATACCGCATCAGGCGATATGCCCCCTGAACCGGTAATTCCAGTATAAAGACAAGGCAATCAAGGGATACGCTGAGGTTGGGCATGCAGGGACAAGAGAACGCGATTGATGTTCGGGATGCGGTCAAGCGTTACGGATCATTCACGGCTCTGAAGGAGATATCATTGTCCATCAGGGACAACGAGTTCTTTACCCTGTTGGGCCCGTCCGGCTGCGGAAAGACCACTTTGCTGCGCATGATCGCAGGTTTTGAAGATGTGTCCGAAGGCTCCATCCAGCTGTTCGGCGAAGAAATCGAGAATTTGCCACCAAACCGGCGACCGATAAACACGGTATTCCAGAACTACGCACTGTTCCCGCATCTGACCGTACTGGACAACGTTGCATTCGGCCTCGAAATGAAAGGGTCCAGCAAGTCAGAGGCCCGTGACAAGGCGGGACAGATGCTTGAACTGGTTCAGCTCTCCGATTTCTCCTCACGAAAGCCTGCGCAACTGTCCGGTGGTCAGCAACAACGTGTGGCTCTGGCTCGTGCTCTCGCACCGCAACCCAAGGTGCTGTTGCTCGATGAACCGCTGTCCGCCCTTGATCTGAAACTGCGCAAGGCCATGCAACTGGAATTGAAACATCTGCAGCGCGAGACGGGCATCACCTTCATCTTCGTGACGCATGATCAGGAAGAGGCACTGACCATGTCTGATCGTATCGCCGTGATGTCCTCCGGTGAGCTGCAGCAACTGGGCTCACCGCGCGATATCTACGAAACGCCGCGCAACGTGTTCGTTGCCGATTTCATCGGCGACACGAATCTGCTCGACGTGCGAGTCGATACCATCAAGGACGGTCAGGCCATCTGCTATCTTGAAGGAGGGCACGAGTTGCATTGTAACGAGGTTGCAGGCATAAACCCGGGAGCAAAGGTTCATTTGTGCCTGCGCCCGGAGCGCACCTACATCAGCGAAAGGCCAATTGAAAGAGAGAGCCTGCAGGGCAAGGTGATCGAGAACATCTTTATCGGCACAGACATATCCACAATCATCAATCTACTTGAAGGCCCAAGCTTCACCGTACGAACATCCAATTCAGATCGTGCCAGTAAAGGCATCTTCGAACCCGGTACTGATGTGTTCATCAACCTGGAACCCGGAGCCGCACGGCTCCTGCTGGACTGATGGCCACCAGCGCTCCAGGCGGCAAGGCGGCCGTAAGCAATACCTACCAGAAGGCTCGCACCTGGCTGCTATTGCCTTCCTGGCTGGTGTTAGGCTCACTGTCACTTATTCCCGTGATACTGATGCTGGTCTATTCTTTCTTGACGAAGGAGTTTCGAGGCGGCGTCATCTGGGATTTCAGCCTTTCTGCCTACGATCAATTTTTCTTCGATCGAGGCTTGTTTGGCGATGAACCGCCGACCATTGACTGGACGTACATTTCGATCTTCTGGCGCTCATTCTGGCAGGCAGGGGTCGCAACGCTACTCAGTCTTGCCATCGGTTTTCCCACCGCCTACTTCATCGCTACACGCCCCGTCCGAACGCGTGCCATCTGGGTGTTTCTCATCACGATACCTTACTGGGTTAATCTGTTGATCCGCACCGTGTCCATGAAATTCCTGCTACGCGATCAGGGACCACTGAACGAAGCGCTGATCGCTATAGGTCTTATCGACAGCCCCCTGCAAATTGTCAATACCAATCTGGCGGTGCAGCTGGGTCTGTTCTATTCCTACCTGCCATTCATGGTGCTACCGATTTATGCGGCGGTTGAACGTTATGACTTTTCACTCAGTGAAGCGGCGGCTGATCTTTACGCCTCCAAGTGGGTGACACTGCGCCGCATACTGCTACCGGTAGTAAAACCAGGTGTCATTGCCGGCTGCATTCTGGTGTTTGTACCCTCACTGGGGTCTTTTCTGGCGCCGGACCTGCTCGGTGGTGCAAAGAACTACATGATTGGCTCACTGATAGAAGAACAGTTCAAGGGCAACGCCGGCAACTGGCCCTTCGGTGCCGCAGCATCGATGATTCTGCTAACCATTGTATTAATCATTCTCATCGTGTTTGCGCAGCAGCAATCCCGTCATGAACAGGCAAGGGTTTGACGAGCATGGCTGAACTTACTGCAAAACTCGATGTGCGTTCCTACACTGGATTCAAGGCAGTTACCCTGCTCTGCCTGATCATCCTCTATGCACCGTTGCTGGTAGTGACGATCTACAGCTTCAATGCATCCAATTCCATTGCTTCCTGGGACGGGTTTTCATTGCGCTGGTATGTGAATGTCTTCACGGGTCCAGAGAGTACGAAATTCAAGCTGGCTGCCTGGAACAGCTTTGTCATAGCCATTATTGCCGCTACAGTCTCAACCAGCATTGCGACTCTGGCCGCCACCGGTATGATCCGCGCTGGCAAATTCAAACTGCACATGCTGTCCTTCGGACTGATCTCCCTGCCCTTGATGGTGCCGGAAATCGTCACAGCTGTAGCAACATTGATATTCTTCAATGCGATTGGCTTCGACCGTGGCCTGACGACCATAATTCTGGCGCATATCGCCTTCTGTATTCCGTTTGCCTATCTGCCAATAGCGGCTCGCATGCAGGGCATTGATGACACTGTCGAGCAGGCAGCGCTGGATTTGTACGCTACACGCAAACAGGTCTTTACAAGAATTCTGTTGCCGTTAATGACACCAGGCATTGTTTCAGGCTTTCTGCTTGCCTTCATTGTCTCCCTGGATGATTTCATCATTACCAACTTCGTCAAGGGCGCCGGTGTCGAGACACTGCCAACGGCTATATTCGGTGCCGTAAAACAAGGCATTAAACCCAACATCATGGCCATATCCACGCTGCTTCTCAGCGTGTCGGTTATTATGGTCACGATTTCCTACTTAGTCAGCAAGACTGACAAGACAACCTGATCCAACTGGAGTCAAGACATGAAAAAGTATTTCCTTACACTGGCCAGCGCCTCGGTGCTTTCCCTGGCAGCTAACGCCGCGCAGGCGGATGGTGAAGTGGTTGTATACCACTGGTTCGAATACATGCCTCAGGAACTGATCGAGAAGTTCACCACAGAGACTGGTATAGAGGTCGTCATGGATACCTTCGATTCAAATGAGGCCATGCTTGCATCACTGAAGGCCGGTGGTATCGGCACCTATGACGTATCCGTACCTGGCGACTACATGGTAAAGATCATGGCCAATGACGGCTTGCTCGATACCATTGCCGAAGATGAGCTGAGCAACAAGGCTAACATCCAGAAGCAGTGGCTTGATGTCGGCTTCGACCCCGGGCGGCAGCATTCCATTCCCTACCAGTGGGGTTCGACCTCCTTCTCTGTCAATCGTGACGACTAAACCGGCGATATCAGCACGACAGATATCCTTTTCGACCCGCCGGAGGAATTGTCTGGCAAGATCAACATGCTGGACAGTCAGGGCGAGGTAATGGCAATGGCCGCTCTGCACCTGGGTATGGAACAATGCTCCACTGATCGCGACAAACTGAAATCACTTGACACCATGCTGGAGGACGCCAAGACACACTGGGCCTCCTTCAACTCCGATACCGCAAAAGAGGTACTGGTATCTGGCGATGCATCGGTTGGCATGATCTACAGCGGTTTCTCTGCCAAAGGGCGCGAAGAGGGTGCAAACATCGAATACGCGTTTCCCACACAAGGCTACGTCGCCTGGATGGACAATGTCGTGTTACTCAAGGATGCACCGAATCGCGAGAATGCATTAGCGTTGATGGATTTTCTCCTGGAGCCTGAGAACGCCGCAGCGGTAACCAATTACGCACGCTATGCCGCCGGTGTTGACGGTGTATCTGACTTACTTGATGAAGCGCTTCGTACATTGCCTGAAGGCAATCCACCAGCCGATGCAGGACAGGCTGTGTTCATTGAAGTTTGCGATGAGCAGACTCAGGCGGTCTATGACCAGATCTGGACAAACGTAAAAAAATAGATCAGAACAACACCCACAGGTCTTTAATCATGACTCTAGCTATTGATACCTCCACAGACGGCGTCCTGACATCCGACGTCCACCTTGTACAATCCTTCGCCAATCTGAATGGATTGAAGCAGAAGGATGCGCGTACCGTGATTGTGGCGGCAGAAGGTGCTTATGTCACCGACAGTGAGGGCAACCGCTTGATTGATGGCATTGGCGGCTTGTGGTGTGTTAATGCCGGTCATAAACGTCGTGAGATTATCGAGGCGATCCATGAACAACTCAATACACTGGATTTCTACTCTACCTTCTATAACTTCACACACCCAACGGCTGCAGCATTAGCTAAAAAAGTCGCTGAGTTGGCACCTGGAAATCTGAATGCAGTGCATTTCGGTAACTCCGGTTCTGTGGCCAATGACACGGCCATCCGTATTCTGCATCACTATTACAACCGTCTGGGAAAGTCAAAAAAGAAGCTGATTTTAAGCCGTATGGGTGCTTACCATGGATCCACCTACCTCTCCATGGCCATGACAACACCTGCCTATTCTGAAGGCTGGGACACCGCCCGAGAGCTAGTGCATCACTTGCGACTTCCCCACCACTGGCGTGAAGGAGACGGCATGAGTGAAGCAGAATTTCTGGATGCGCTACTCGAAGATGCTACAACTCGCATCGAGGATCTTGGCGCGGATAACATTGCCTGTTTCATAGCAGAGCCTATTCAAGGCGCTGGTGGTCTTATCGTACCGCCGGAGGGTTATCACGCTAAAATGAGCGCGCTGTGTCGTCAATACGGGATCAAATACATTGCCGATGAAGTGGTGACATCCTTTGGCAGACTCGGGCATTTCTTTGCATCAAAAGACGTGTTCGGCATGCAACCAGACATCATCACCACGGCCAAAGGCTTGACCTCCGGTTACCAACCCTTGGCAGCTACCATCATCAGCGATGAGATTCATGAAGTCATCTCTGAAGAAGGTGCCATGTTCTTTCACGGCATGACCTATTCCGGACACCCGGCCGCCTCGGCTGCCGCTCTGGCCAACATCGCATTGATGGAGAGTGAGAAAATTCCTGAACGTGTCAGAACGACTGGCAAACGTTTCGAAAACAATTTACACGCTCTGGCAGATCTTGAAATGGTTGGCGAAGTACGAGGCAGCCACTTCATGATGGGGGTGGAATTCGTCAAGGATAAAGAGCACAAGACGCCCTTTGAAAAAACGGATGATATTGGACACAAGATCGCTGTAGCTGCTCAGAAGCGAGGCCTCATTGCCCGGCCACTTGGCAACATTCTGATCATGTCTCCTACTCTGATCATGTCAGAGGCACAGATCGATCAGACCTCCGACATATTGCGCGAAAGCATTATTGAAGTTCAGAGTGGTCTTTGAAACGCACTCATAAAAGCGTCGAACCGCAACGGGGTTAGCATGTCTTCAGAAAGCACCGATGTGCTGGTGGTTGGCGGTGGACAAGCTGGCATAGCGGCCAGCGAACACTTGCACAAAGCGGGTATCCGACACCTTGTGCTGGAACGTGCGCGTATTGCTGAACGCTGGCGATCAGAGCGCTGGGATTCACTGGTCGCCAATGGTCCGGCCTGGCATGATCGATTTCCAGGATTACAGTTTTCAGGGTTCGATGCGGATGCCTTTGTCCCCAAGGAGCAGGTTGCCGACTACTTCGTTGAGTATGCGGCAAAGATAAAAGCGCCGATCCGCGAGGGGGTGACTGTCACGGACATTCGTCGCAAGCCAAACTGTGCAGGGTTTGTTGTAGAAACTTCGGCAGGCAGGCTTGAGACGCGTTACGTCATCTGTGCCACCGGCGCGTTTCAACATCCACTTATACCTGCGATTGTGCCGGAAATCGACACACTTGCGCAGATGCATTCTTCGGCATACCGCAATCCTCAGCATTTGCCTGAGGGCAATGTACTCATCATTGGCGCAGGCTCATCGGGTGTTCAGATTGCCACTGAAATCCTGCGCTCTGGTCGCAAAACGTATCTTTCTGTCGGCTCGCATGATCGCCCTCCCCGGCGCTACCGCGGACGTGACTTCTGTTGGTGGCTTGGTGTTCTGAACCTGTGGGATGCTGAAGCATCAGAAGCATCCAGCCATACCACCATCGCCGTTACCGGGGCACACGGCGGCTATACCATCGACTTTCGTGAAATGGCGAACCAGGGCATGACGCTGTTGGGTCTGACCGAGAGCTTTGAGAACAGCATTCTGCGTTTCGCTGACAATCTTGCGCAAAACATCCAACAGGGTGATAAAAACTACCTGGCAACGCTTGATATGGCTGATGCCTATGTCGAACGAAATGGTCTGGCATTGCCTGAAGATCCAGAAGCGCGACTGCTCGGTCCGGACCCCAGCTGTGTCACTGATCCGATTCGGCAGCTCGATTTGCAGGCCGAAGGCATCAACACCATCATCTGGGCCACAGGCTTCGGCGTTGACTACAGCTGGCTTAACGTAAATGCGCTGACTGACGATGGCCGCCCACGACATAAGCGCGGTATCTCTACCGAACCGGGCTTGTATTTCCTGGGCCTGCCCTGGCAATCGCGTCGCGGCTCCTCATTCATCTGGGGAGTCTGGCATGATGCGGCATTCGTCGTCGATCATATCAATAAGCAGGAAGGCTATCTTGCCTATCAGGGTAGCGCCGAGAACCTGCACACCCGTGCGAAAGGACATTGACATGGCACATACACGCATTCGCAAGTTCAACACCTCCGATACCTATCCGGAACAGAAACTGGATAACGATCTCTGCCAGGCGGTAGTTGCTCGCGGGGCAACCGTCTTTCTGCGAGGTCAATGCCCACAGCATCTGGACAACGCCATCAACATTGACAGTCACGACCCCGTCGAACAAACCCATAAAGTCATGCAGAACATCCAGCAGCTGATTGATGAGGCAGGCGGTGAGATGGCGCATCTTTGCAAGCTGGTTGTGTACATCACCGACGTTCGCCATCGCGAGGCGATATACCGGACGATGGGGGAATACATCAAGGACGTTCATCCTGTATCTACAGGTCTTTGCGTATCAGCGCTGGCTCGGCCTGAATGGTTGGTAGAGATCGACGCCACCTTCGTGATTCCCGACTGAGGGATCACTATGACGTTTTCGATTGTTGCACGTTGCGCAAGCTCGGGGCAGTTCGGCCTGGCCATAGCCTCCTCTTCACCGGCAGTCGCTGCCCGGTGTGCATTTGCACGAGCCGGTATTGGGGCTGTGGCTACGCAGAATGTCACCAATCCGGCTCTGGGCCTGAAGGTGTTATCACAACTAGCCACTGGACAGTCTGCCGCTGAAGCTTTGGCTGGTAGCCTGGCAACTGAGGCTTATCCGAAATATAGACAGGTTCTGGTCATCGATTCAGAAGGCAGAACAGCAATCCATTCAGGTGAAAACGCACTGGGCATCTGGACATCGGCAGGCGGTGTTGACTGCGCCTCGGGCGGCAACATGCTGGCCAATGACACAATACCGGAAGCAATGACAGGAGAGTTCCAGAATACCAGTGGCACTCTGGGTGATCGCCTCGTACTGGCCATGCAGGCAGGACTTGCCGCTGGTGGTGAAGCAGGCCCTGTACATTCAGCCGGACTGCTGATTGTAGACAAACAGGAGTGGCCCTACGCTGAACTGCGCTGTGACTGGACGGAAGCCTGCCCGATAATGGCTATCTCCCGCGCCTGGGAAGTCTATAAACCTTGCGCCGATGACTATGTGATGCGTGCGCTTGATCCAACAGCGGCTCCCTCTTACGGAGTGCCGGGTGATGAATAGTTGTTGAGTGCGCTTGCGACGCAAAGATTGTCGTCGTCAGAAAGTAAAGTCGATGTAAGGCTATCTGAATATCAGGATCTTTAGACAGTCAGATTTCAAGCAATTGACTCATTTTTTCAGCTGCCTTGTTTAAAAAAGGCAGTTTTGTCATGGCAAGCTTGTAGTCTATGTGGGTGGTAGGACAATGCATGGCAATCGCAGCCCTCACCTTACCCTCTGCATCCATGACAGGCACCGCGACAGCAATCAGGCCGATGACAAATTCTTCTTCGTCTATGGCGTAGCCCTGCTGTTTCACCGTCGAAATGGCCTCCAGAAGCCTGGCACGCTCGGTAATGGAGTTTCTGGTCATCGCCTTTAACTCTAGCTTGCCCAGCAGCGTTTCTCGATCGCTTTCTTTCATGTGTGATAAAAACAATTTTCCACTGGCGGTGCAATGCAGGGGCACGTGCACACCAACACTGAGTGTTAATCTCCAGGGCCGGGCTGCCTCAACTCTATCAAGATACAAGACAGACGCACCATCAAGGGTAGTGAAGTTGCATGTTTCGCCAATTTCATCAACCAGATCGCTTAGCACGTTATGGCGCAAGCCGCTGTACGTACCATGGGTTAATGTATTGAAGGCAAGACGATGCATAGCAAGACCTACCGTGTAATAGCGCTCATCTATTTCTCGCGCAAGGAAGCCTTGATCTACCAATCGGGCACACAGTCGGTGGGCAGTAGATTTTGGCAAAGCCAAACGCTTGGAGAGCTGCGCGAGGGTCATTGCACGACCTTCCGTGGCAAGAATCTGAATCAGCTGTAACGTGCGCTCCACAGAACCAGTCACGACTGTCGTTCTGCTCTCGGGCTCTAGCAAATCTTTCATGAATTCTTCAAATTCGTATTAGTTCTCTACCAAAATCAGATCTGCACGTAAAAGTATTATTGGAACATTGCGTTCCATATTCACTTAATTTATCATACAGCCTTGGGCATCAAGCATTTGAACATAATTCACAGATAGATATTACCGTTACGCCCCAACACACTCGATTCACGAATCGAACTGGACTTTACAATGGTGAAAAACGAGTGACTACAGATTTTGACTACATTGTAGTGGGTGCAGGTTCTGCCGGTGCCGTCATGGCCAGCCGGCTAAGCGAAAACCCACAAACACGGGTACTTCTTCTTGAGGCGGGCCCACCAGATAAATCCTTCTGGATCCACCTGCCCATCGGTTACGGCAAAACCATGTGGAGCAAGAAATACAACTGGTGCTACAGCACTGACCCCGATCCGAACATGAACAACCGTCAGATCTACTGGCCGCGTGGCAAGACATTAGGCGGTTGCAGTTCCATCAACGGACTGATTTACGTGCGCGGGCAGAACGAGGACTACGATCATTGGGAGAAGTTGGGCAACAAGGGCTGGTCTGCCAAGGATTGCCTGCCCTATTTTATCCGATCTGAACGTAATCAACGGGGTGCCAGTGCTTACCATGGTGATGATGGCCCGCTGTCGGTTTCTGATATCGGTTCCAAAGACGAGCTTATTGAATCATTCATAGCCGGTGCCGAGGAAATAGGTGTACCGGGCAACGACGATTTCAACGGCGCTACTCAGGAAGGTGCAGGCTATTATCAATTGACGACCTGGGGCGGATGGCGGTGGAGTACGGCCAAGGGCTACCTGAAACCAGCTCGCTCGCGCAGCAACCTGAGGGTCGAGACCAACGCCCAGGCCACTGGACTTATCATGGATGGCACCAAGGTACTTGGTGTGCGCTACAAACAGAACGGTGAAGAGAAACAAGCACTGGCCAGCAACGAGGTACTCATGTGCGCTGGCGCCATACAATCGCCGCAGCTACTTCAGCTATCGGGTATCGGTCCGGCGAAGTTGCTGGAGCAACATGGCATTCCAGTGATCAAAGACCTTCCGGGCGTGGGCGAGAACCTGCAGGATCACCTGCAGATAAGACTCACTTATGAAGCAACCATTCCAACTACCAACGATGATCTGAACTCACTGATCGGTCAGGCCAAACTCGGTATGCAATGGCTGTTCAAGCGTAGTGGGCCTTTAGCTGTTGGCATCAATCAGGGTGGGTGTTTCATGCGTTCACTACCCGATGAAGCCGAAACCCCAGACATACAATTTCATGTAGCTACATTATCTGCAGATATGGCAGGTGGTGATGTTCACAAGTTCTCAGGCTTCACCTTATCCATATGTCAACTAAGACCTGAATCCCGAGGCTACGTCCGCATCAAGTCGACTGACCCGTTTGAACCACCCTCCATGCAACCCAACTATCTGGATACGGATCTGGACAGGCGCACGGCGGTAGCAGGAATGAAGTCTGCGCGGGCCATCGCGCAATCGGCTGCGATGAGTCCCTATGTAAAACGCGAAGTTAAACCGGGCCCTGATGCGCAAGATGACGATGCACTACTTGAGTACTGCCGCAATAACGGCGCAACCATCTTTCACCCTTCCGGGACCTGCAAGATGGGAACAGATGACGATCCCATGGCTGTACTTGATGAAAGGCTGCGTGTTCGAGGTATACAAAACCTGCGCGTCATCGATTGCTCTTCCATGCCTACACTTGTCTCGGGCAACACCAATGCCCCGGCCGTGATGATGGCAGAAAAAGCGGTGGACATGATTAAGGAAGAATTCTGATTTCACTGCTCGCGGCTCGGCTTCTTAATCGCGGATGGCGTATTTCCTGGTGCCACTATTCATGATGTAGCGCAGGTTGTCGGCGCCGGATTTTCCGTATCCAACAATGCAGGTGATACTGCCACGCTGGTTAAACTGATTCGCGTGAGCATGCTTGCTCCCGTCATCCTGGTGTTTGCACTATTGTTTCGCGATATACCGGATGATGGACCTAGTGACGACAAACCGGCAGGCAAACCACCACTGGTTCCTGGTTCCTGGTTTTGTAATAGCGTTTCTAGTTTTAGCCGGTATAAATTCCATCGGTCTGATGCCTGACAGGGTGTCGACATTTTTTGGTGACGTCTCGCGCTGGGCGCTATTGATTGCCATTGCAGCAGTAGGTATGAAATCGTCGCTGAGAACCATATCTGATGTTGGTGGCCAGGCACTCATACTCATTGTTGCAGAGACCGTTTTTATTGCTCTGTTCATTTTGCTTGGTATACATTATTTTTCGTAAAGATCTGTCGTAAAACTGCCCTTTCGCTTCCAGCCTGCTCCTGAACACACCATACTGTTCGGCTGCGCACTACTCCTCGACAGAGTTACCCGCCGCGTCACGAGCGGCAATTTTTCGTGCGTGGTACTTCTAAATCCAATTCTCCAAAGCCAGTCCCTCAACGCGCTCAAACTCCTTCAAATTGTTGGTAACCAACGTCAGATTAGCCGCTTTGGCATGCGCCGCGATATGCAGATCATTAGGCCCTGTCAACTGCCCTTTCGCTTCTAGCTTGCCTCGGATCACACCATACTGCTCGGCTGCGTCTGTTGAATAGGGCAGGATCTCAACACGCACACAAAAACGCTCTAACGCGGCACGGTTGGTGTCTCGTTGCCGGCTTTTATGTACCCCGTACGTTAGCTCGGCATACGTAATACTGCTAATTCCCAGTTGTCCAGTGTGCGCAATAAACCTGTCCCGAACTTCCATCGGCGTACGACGAATCACGTAAATCACGGTATTGGTATCAAGCAAGTGAGTGAGCACTAATCGAAACTCTCACGACTCTCCTGAGGCTGATCATCACGGAGCTTGCGCAGAAAATCGTCACTAACCGGTGACGGATCATCAAAATAGCTCTCCCAGACCGACTCCACCGGAATCAGCACACGGGTGTTACCTACCACCTCAACAATCACCTGCTTGACCTCTGCAGGAAAACGTACTTCTGCCGGAAGCCTCACGGCTTGCGTTTTATGGGTCATGAACACCGAACCTTTGCTCATAACAAGCACCTCGCCACGTTGGTATATACACACAGTATACACCTATCGGCCAACGGTAATGAAAACTTCAGTCTTGAAAGAGATTTGTCAGGTCACACTAATCAGTCTGTCAGTATCTCATACAGGGCGACTGGCATGATGTAGCCTTCCTCGTCGAACACACCAATATGCAGGACGGCTTTCTGGCTTACCATCTGGCTTACCATCTGGCTTACTAGAGCAACGCCACGAATCTGCGCTGCAAACCTGCGCGAAAGAACATTGACGTGACACACACACGCATTCGCAAGCTCAGCACCAGGGTTGAGTCCTACTCCTCGACAGAGTTACCCGCCGCGTCACGAGCGGCAATTTTTCGTGCGTGGTACTTCTGAAAATGCTCGTCCCCTTCATAGCCTTTTTCCCGGACCCATTGAAACAGATGCAAGAGCGTCAGCTTTCCGAACGCGCCAGGCATTTTTCCAACCGCAGCTTCCGCTACGCTTACGCCTTCCACGACCTCTTCCGGTAAAAAAAGCATGGTTGGGGTAAACATAACATCCCATTTACTGGCAGCTGTTTTCTCGGTCAGGATATCGCCATCCGTATCCGTGACCTCTTCATCACCAAATAAATTAAACTGTACGATGTGGAAATTTTCTTGCAGGTATTGGGCTACTTCTGGATCGCTCAGAATACTTTTGTGCAATTTTGCACAGAAAGGACAACCACGCTGCTCAAAAATCAATACCAACCGTTTATCAGCAGCTTTTGCATCTGCGATATCCTCAGCCACATCCTTGAAGGTGATTGAAAACCAATCCTGTTTGTGCAGACCATCTTCCGCGATAGTGGCGCTGTGGGCAAAAGTGCCGAATAGCAACATTAGCGTGAAAAGGGTTATATTCATGTTAATGCGATGAATAGCTTGACAGTACACGGGACACCTCCAATACATTGCTGAAATGCAGATATATGTCCTGTCCATTAACGGGCAGCACATAGAGCCATGATGAGAATAATATACATGCTTACATATGAATATTCCAATATAGTCTATAGATCGCTGTTACTAAGCGCCCTATTGCTCCTGAAACCTGCAATGGCGTTGGAACTTGTCATGATCGAACAGGTAGGGTGTCACCACTGTGCCCGCTTTAATGCGGAAATTGCACCCGCCTACCCTAAAACCATTGAAGGCCAGAAAGCACCTCTAAGGCGTGTAGATTTGCACGAAGAGTGGCCAAAGGATCTTTCAAATATCAGCAAGGAGCCGTTCACACCCACCTTTGTGCTGGTACATGAGAATGAGGAACTGGCTCGTTTGCGCGGATATCCAGGGGATGAGCACTTCTGGTTTCTGCTCAATCAGATGTTTGAATCTGTCGACACCTCTATTAAGTGATTCCAGAATACCCACGGGTGCCAACCCGGTAAAACCAATACGGTGAATTATTAAACAAACAAGGTGCTGTTTAGGCATGGCATCACAAGATATTTCGCTCGCTCGTCTGGCATATCGACCTGAAATCAATCATAATTGGCGCTGTGTAAAACTTGTATGTTGTTACTTTTACGAACAGAAATTGTTAAATGCTCCAGCCGGAAATTCTTACTCGGTGTCTTACTATTGTTTCTGTCTTCCTATTGAGTGTTGTCAACCGCTTGCTCGGTATCATTTATCTGAGGTACTGAACGATGGGATTGCCAAGATTAAATAAGGATTCAACGAAAGAAGAATTACGCCTGTTACAGCAGCAGGCACGCCGGGCCAGTGAGTTAATGAAAGCTCTGTCGCATGAGACCAGGCTGATGATTCTGTGCTTGCTGACAGAAAAGGAAATGTCCGTTTCAGAGCTGGAAGAATCTGTTGGATTGTCGCAGGCGGCGGTTTCCCAACAGTTGACCAGATTGAGACATGAGGGCCTTGTATCTGCTCGGCGTGAAGGACGCCAGATTTATTACAGTATCGTCGATAGCGATGTTCAGGTCATAATCGAATCACTCTACGAATTATTTTGCAAACCTGTTCGTAAGAGCTGAACATGGACTCAGCCTGGCTACTACCCGGTTGTGGTTTACTCATTGGCATCGTACTGGGCGGCGTAGCACGTCGCTACCGATTCTGCACGCTGACCTCTCTAGAGCGGTATTGGTACGCTCGAGACACTCATGGCTTACGCTCCTGGGTGCTGGCAGCAACAGTTGCTTTAGCTCTAACTCAATTGATGCTCTGGCTTGATCTGCTTAGCGTGAGTGAGAGTTTTTATCTCTACCCTCGATTCAGTCTGCTTGGGAGCATCATCGGTGGCGTCATGTTTGGTATTGGCATGGCCTTAGTGGGTACTTGCGGTTTCGGTGCGCTAGTCAGATTCGGCGGTGGCAGCTTGCAATCGCTTGTTATCACTGTGACGATAGGCCTTACTGCATTGAGCACTCAGCGCGGCATCATTGGTATTGCTCGGGAGCGCTGGATTGAACCTTTAGCTATCGATCTGGGCGACATTGGCAGCCAGTCTCTGCCTGTATTCGTGTCGCAATATTTTTCCCTCCCTCTTTACTGGCCTACCGTCATTGTGTGCGTGCTAATCCCGTTGTTTTGGATCTTCAGAGAACCTCAGTTCAGAGCGAATCATTCATACATTGTCAGTGGTTCACTTATCGGGGTGTGCGTAGCACTTGGGTGGCTGTGTACATCGCAGCTACAGAACTTTCTTTACAATCCCGTTCAGCTAGAGTCAGCCTCATTCGTTTTGCCACCGGGGCAGATGGTACAAGCCCTGGTGTCGGGCGGCAGCGAAGTTCCGGATTATGGTGTAGGACTGGTTGTTGGTGTCGTCCTCGGCGCACTGCTTGTTGCATTGAAACAGAAAGATGCACATTGGGAGGCCTGTGATGATGCACGAGAGTTGCGACGTCATCTGGGTGGGGCTGTGTTAATGGGTAGTGGAGGTGTGCTCGCAGCCGGCTGCACTATTGGACAAGGTGTGTCGGCGATGTCACTCCTGGCAATCTCGGCACCTGTCGTGTTTTTCAGTATGCTGTTGGGAGCTCGTATCGGGCTGTCCTGGTTGTTGGAAGGGTCCCCATTTGGCTGGTTACGAGGATGGAAAACTACCCGCTAGTCAAACAGGAAATTACAAGAAGTGGCCTATCTACACTATTCAAACATCCGATACAAATCGATAAGCGCCGTTAGCTTTCTCGACAAATCCAATACCGGGTGCCGGTAAATGAAAGCCAAGCAACAATGTCTGTTCACTGGCTAGTCGGTCCAGTAACGCCAGGCGTGTTTTTACACCTGCGACCGGATCCTGATCGTTACCTGAGGGCCATCGTGGGCGCTCAAATGACATAGCCGCATTGGTCAATGCATCACCAACCACTAACATGGACTCGTTACCAGAATGCAAAGCAAACGAGGTATGACCCGGTGTATGGCCATGAGTATCGATAGCCTCGACTCCCGGCAACACCTCATCTTCGTTATTGAAAAGCGTTACTCTTTCCGCAAGGCGTGGCAGGCGATTTTGGGCTCCAACCGCAAAGCTTTTGCGTGCGTCTGGAGTGCGGTCCAATGTATTGCCATCCATCCAATAATTCCATTCAGTCTCGGGCATGTGATACTGCGCTTCAGGAAACGCAAGATCATCAAAGTCATCCAGTACGCCCCACAAATGATCTGGATGCGCATGGGTAAAAACAACATCAGTGACATCAGCAAGGTCGATACCGGCCTTCGCCAGACTATCAGCTAACAGTCCGCCTCCTGCAGGAAACTGTGCGCCCGCTCCGGTATCAAAAAGGATAATCTGACTGCCTCTACGCCATAAGGTCAGGTTGCAGTCGGGCGTTAGTCGATCCGGACCCAGCTGGTGATGTTGTAAAAAAGCCGTTCGCTCATCTACATCAATGCTATCGGGTACCACTAGCTCCAGAGGCAAGTTCAATTGACCATCTGTCAATGACCAAAGCTCTCCACCTCCAAACGCTCTGCTAATAGCGCCATCAATTGCGAAGGCTGGCTTCACAATTGCCTTTGGCATCAGTGCAATACTGCTTATAGCACTGATGCTATGGATAAACTGGCGACGTGTTTGCATGAGCCTGTCTTGAATTAGCCAAACATATCAGCGGTGATCGAATCGTACCAGGCAACAGATTCCTCATAGGTTGCCGCTCGCAGATCATCACTCTCCCCGGCTTCACTGACGAAAGAGGATATCGATACGATGTTTCCGTCCTCACCTGCTTCATATTGTGCACCTACCTTTACTCCGTTATCTGGAGAGATCAGGCTCCAGCAGGTGTTTGCGTATTTTGCTTTGAAGACACGCGAGTCTGTCAAATCAGCACGGATGTTCAAGGCGGCAACTTTAGCCTGACTGTTGGCTGAAAAACCGGATTTAGGCATGGCACCGGCTATGCTGGCATCGCCAATCACGAAGATGTTTTCATCTACCGTTGAACGCATGGACTCAGCCACGATAGGGCAGAAACCGGTCTCATTCGTCAGTCCCGCATCTGCGGCAATCGCGCCCGCTTTTTGTGCTGGAATAATATTCAGCAGCGCTGCTTCAAAAATATCCAGATCCGTCTCCACGGTACCAGCCTCTGCATCAACACTGATAATACCGCCGTGTATCTCGGGCGGTAACCACTCGATCATTCCCGAATAATTATTCTCCCACCCTTCGGTAAATAGCCCTTGCTTGGAGAACTTTGGCTTCGTATCAAGGATAGTGATGGTGCTGTCGGTAAAGCCTTTCGTCTGGAACATATGCGCCATCATGGACACACGCTCATACGGCCCCGGTGGGCAGCGATACGGGTTGGGTGGCGCTACCATAACAATGTTCTGACCGTTCTCCAGAGCGTCAAGTCTGGCTTTTAAAAGTTCGGTCTGTGGACCACCTTGCCAGGCATGAGGAGCAATCTGAGCAGCTTCAGCCGAGTAGCCGGGCACACTATCGTAAATAATATCTATACCCGGTGATACCACAAGTCGGTCGTAGGGAATCGAATCACCACCAGCAACAGTGACCGTCTTTGCTGCTCGATCAATTACAGTGGCCATATCATGTATGACTGTCAACCCATCCATAGCTGCGAGTGTGTCATAGCTATGGGTTATGGATGAGAAATCACGCACATCGCCAACGTATAAATTCGAAAAGAAGCAGGTTGTATATTGCTTTGAATTCTCAATCAATGTGACATCGATAGCGCCCTCAGAATCCTTGGCCAAATAGCGAGCAACCGTCGCACCACCTGCGCCACCCCCTATAATCACCACCTTTGGCTTTCCCTGTCCCAGAAGAGCAGATGGTGCAAACAGGCTAGCTGCACTGAGCCCTGCTATTGTGTTGAATTTACGCCGAGTAATTGGTTTCATCATATCCCTCATTTATTTGATCTGTTATTAGTGCCGACGAACTGCCGGGGTAGTTTTTGTACATCTACCCGGACTGTTTGCCGCCCGTGTTTTTGCTCTACCTATCCGATTTGATAATCAGACTGATAAACGCCGACCGCTTCGAGATGCCGCTCATTGATCTGACAATGCCAGATAGTGAGCGATCGCTGCAATTTCTTCTTTATTCAATCCGCTGGCCACTAATCCCATCGTGGTGCCAGATCGAATGCCTGCACGATATTCCAACAAAGCTCTGACAAGATATTCCGGCTCTGCGCCATGAATAACCGGTACGCGACTACCGGCAACCGCCTTATCCAAATGGCACGATGCGCATTCACCTGCCAGATACTCGCCGAACTCTATATCGTCGGATAACGCCAGAATTCGATTTATCTCGTCAGTGTCGATAGCTTCCGTATTATCGGAGGCTGCTTTAGCTGGCTGCGAATCGGAACCAGCATTGACAGCACCTGCAATGCAGCACATCGACATGACAATAATCAGAATACCTGATGATAAGCTCATGGCAATCAGTCCAGACCCGCACTGTCATCTGATTCGTTATCAGGCGTAACATCCAGGACTCGTGCGCGCTGGGAGACCGTTGCGTCACCTTCCATGCAATCACTCATGCAAGGCTCTACTGAGGCCTCAAACCAGTCTTCCTCTGCTCTGGTATCCTCAATGAAATTGGGCTCATTTGGCATGACAATCGATTCAAAATTCTCGGAAGATAACTCGAAAGTATCATCAACAATGTCGTTCAAATACAAAATATAAGCAGTAAGAGCGTATACATCATCATCGGTTAGCGATCGTGTGTTACCAAAAGGCATTGCGCGTCGAACATAATCAAATACAGTCGACAGGTAAGGCCAATAGGAGCCAACGGTTTTTTCTGGTCGCTCTTCAGTCAACGTGTCCTGCCCACCCGCAAGAATGGGCCAACGTCCCTCACCTTCACCAAAAACTCCGTGGCAACTGGCACACTGGGCATCGTAGAGTTCACCGCCTGTTTCCACTGAACCCACACCAGCCGGCAAGCCGGCACCATCGGGGCGAATGTCTATATCCCAGGCTTGTATTTCAGCGTCCAGTGCTACTCGTCCCAGATGCATGACACCATGTTCGGGGATATTCACATCTTTAGCTAACGGCCGAGGCTCTTCTTGCTCTTTAACGATGGACTGCGTTGCAACACTATTATCGTCTACCACGGAGCCTGTCACCGTTCCGTCTGCGTTGATCGTTGATAGATAGGCAACCACGCTGTTTCGCTCTTCTATTGATTGCAAACCAGGGAAAGCCATCCTGGTGCCAGGCATGAAGCTCATTGGTGCCGCAAGATAGGCGTCCAGAGTCTTCTCATCCCATGTCAAACCTTCCGATACCTGACTTTTGAAAGCCTCTGAGTACTCGTACCCGTCCACAAGCCCTGCACCGCGAATTAATAGTCCATTTAAATGGGGGCCGAACCTGTTTGCAGCGTCTGGACCTACGGCATGACACCCTGCGCATTGATTGAAGAGTGCTTTGCCCTTCTCAGCATCAGCCCAGGTTGCTTGAGTTGTACCAAAGGCGGACAAGGCAAGCAAGATTACACGCAACCGTATACAGCGACCGTTAGTCCCGGTTCTTTGCATTTCCATAAACATCAGGAGATCTCCACGTTCTCTGCAGAGCCGTCCTGGCGTACGTGCCAAGTCTGGATACCGTTGTTGTGATAGATCGAGTTTTCACCCCGGGCCAGGCGAAGCGCATCTTTGGTAGGCTGTATATTCCCTCGATCATCAATGGCGCGGCTTTGCAAAAACAACTCGCGACCATCCCAATCAAAATCATGATAAAAACGATGCAAGGATTTTGAGAAGCTGGGTCCATCCAACCGTGCAGTAGTCCAGTTTCTGCCACCATCGGTAGAGACGTCAACCCTCTTTATCGTGCCATGACCCGACCAGGCCAAACCGGTAGCGACTGTTCTTCCTTTACCATGAACAATCGGTGACTGTGGACTGGGATTGGTGATAACCGATTTCACATCCATCTCCCAGGTAAATCGGCGTGCCCGCCCATCGGCCAGTAAATCCGTGTATTTGGACGTCTCTTCGCGATGGTGCCAGGGCTCATCCCCCACTTCAATTCTGCGCAGCCATTTGACCCACATATTCCCCTCCCAACCAGGTACCACGAGGCGCAGTGGATAGCCTTGCTCCGGGCGTAACGATTCTCCATTCATCTTGAATGCGACCATGCAATCGTCCATCGCTTTTTCCAGCGGAATGGAACGCGTCATATGCGCAGGATCAGCGCCTTCAGGCAGCAACCATTTGCCACGTGTGCTAACACCTGCTTCAGCTAAAAGATGTTTGAGCGGTACGCCGGTGTACATGACGTTATGAACCATTCCATGCGTAAATTGACAACCATTGAGCTGAGCTCCACGCCACTCCATACCCGAGTTAGCAGCGCATTCGAGAAAGTATGTCTTGTTCTCTCGAGGGAAGCGGGCAATGTCACTCATGGTAAACACCAGTGGCGTATCGACGAGTCCGTTAATCATCAGGCGATGATCGTCTGGGGAAATTTGCGCCACACCACCGTGATGGCGCTCAAAACACAAACCGTTAGGTGTAATGATTCCATCCAGTGCATGCAATGGCGTAAAATTAACTGACGACTTGGCATCGGCTGTCAACCAGGAAACATCGCGCCGCACAACGTCTGCTTCAAATGTCGATGGGGAGCCATAGGGATTGGCATCAACACCGTCACCCATATAACGATTCCAATCCTGTATTTCTGTAATCAGCGGATCGGGGGTGGCTGCTTGTACTGTTCTACTTCCTGCAAGGGATGCTCCTGCCAGACCACCCAGTTGCAAGCCTTTTTTGAGTACTGCGCGACGTGCCGCAGCCTTGTTGCTTGTTTCGTTCTCATTTGACATGGAATCTGTATGCCCTTGAATAAGATTTTACGGGTTCAATAAACTGCCATTTCATATACATGTATATATTTGAATATATTGACATGCGACATGAATGTCGGTGTATCGTCTTTTAAAATGCTAAATGATTTTTACCGCATCATTGCTTGTGGGAGACACAACCTCAAGCGTTGACAGGTAGTTTTCCATCAAATCGTAAACTGCAGGTCCTTCTACACCCTCATTAACCGATGCCCAGCCAGCGACTACATACGTCTTGCTTGCCTCCACCGCCTCTCCTGTCGACAAATCGGTCATATTGGAGATGCGCGATCCCATAGAACCTGAAGGTTCACACGTATAGCCCATGCCACCTACCCGTACCATGTCACCGCCTTGCTGAAAGAAAGGATCCGGATTGAACAGGTTATCGCAGACGTCTTCAAGAATTTCGTGTATCTGGGCGCCGGTAAATTCCAGGCGGTAGACGGCGGGATAGCTCATGGACGTCTGTGTGTACAAGTCTTCAATGGTAATGTCACTGCCTGGCAACAGCGTGGTTCCCCAGCGAAAACCAGGGCTTAGTGAAAATTGTGCATCGCGTTCTGCTATCAGACCTTCGCAAATCAAATCATCCCAGCTGCCATTGAAGTTGCCGCGTCGATATAACAACCCGTCTGTTTTGGCGACCACACGTTTGAGTTCATCGGCGTAGGGAGCCCGCACTTCATCAATTTTATTGCGCATCAGCTCATCTGGTTCAATGATGTCCGAAAACACGGGAATCAATGTACTGTTGTAGTCAGTGACTTTGCCATTTTTTACTTCAAGATCGACACGACCAAGAAATTTACCGTGCGAGCCGCTTGCCAGCACTAGCGTGTTGCCGACCTTGACCGCCTCCGGGATTGCATCGTGCGTGTGGCCGGTCAATATCACATCAATATCTGGCACCACAGATGCCAGCTTCCGGTCCACATCAAACCCGTTGTGGGAGAGCAGCACGACAACTTCGGCCCCGTCCGCTCTGGCTGCTGCCACATTCTCCTGCAGTCGCTCAATACGCAGCCCGAACGACCATTCAGGGAACATCCAGCGGGGATTGGCAATTGGTGTGTAAGGCATTGCCTGTCCAATAACAGCCACTCTGGATCCACCTACTGAATGCATGGCAGTGCTTTCAAAGACCGGCTCTTCCCAATCATTGTCAACGATGTTGCTGGCCAGAAACGGATAGCCAAGTTCATCGATAATTTCCATGACCCGATCGGCGCCCAGGGTAAACTCCCAATGACCGACCATGGCGTCTGGTTTTAGCAGCTTCAGGCAATCCACCATGTCTTGACCATCTGTTTTCAAGGACGTGTACGAACCTTGCCAAGTGTCGCCTCCATCGAGCAGTAGAACATTGCTGTCACCACGTTCAGCTCGAATAGCCTTGATTAGAGTGGCAGTTCTATCCAGCCCACCGAGTCGGCCATAGGTGCGTGCAAGTTCGACATAGTCAACCATGGAATGCGCATACGCCAGAGCACTCCCTGGCTCAAGATTGAAATGCGAAAGAAACTGCTCGCCAACCAGATGCGGGGGTATGCCTGCGAAATCGCCGATGCCGATATTCGTATCCGGAGGACGAAAATAGACGGGCTCCAACTGCGCGTGCATGTCGGTGATATGCAGCAACGTCACCTGGCCTTTCGAGTCGAACGAGAGGAGATCTTCTTGTGTCAAACGCTGCTGTGCAATGGCTTGTTGCAAGCTGCCAGGCACCGCAGTGAATGCGGCACTCGCAGCCGCTGCCTGCAGAAAATCACGACGTGAGAGCATGGGCGTAAGTTCTGTTGAAGCGAAAGTAAAATCTTATTGTCGAACCGCAGGTGTTTCTACCGACAGACCGGTTCCGCGCCATGTTGTGTAAACCTCGAGCCCCATCAATTCATCTGAAAATGCTTCTGGAAATTCTGCTCTGGCATCTCGAATACAGCCTCTGAACCGATTGTGCAATGAGATTAGATTGCTTTGCTTCAAGCGATATGTTGGAAACCCGTTTACATTGCCCTGACTGAGATGATCTGCACGTATGTACTTACCGTTGCTTTTCTCATGGCATGAGGCACACGATAAATCCAGTTGCCCCATTCGCTTGTAATACATCTTTTTGCCTTGCTCCCACCACTCTTGCATGTCTCCTTCGCTCAGGTCAACAGCAACGGGCTCTCCTAGCGATTGGTGTTTAATGTAGGCCGTAAGAGGTTTCTGACCACCCTCATCAAACGGATAGGGCTCTGCCCCCATGTTTTCAACACGACAGTGGTTTATCTGCAATTCCACATTAACGGGCTTGCCGAGCCTCTCGCTCCACTTCGGATAGCTGGCTCCAACATCTACCATTGTTTGTGCGGCGTCATCGTGACAGCTTGCACAGGACTTACCCATTGTCCCATCCACTGTGTTCCAGATTTGCTCGCCTTCTTCAACACCGAGCATACCGGGATTGTCAAAAGAATCCTGCTCCATCCCTCGTGTATCGTCCGTACGATAATGCCAACCAGAGATAACTTCAGGTAATGGATGCCCTTCTACTGACTCCGTTTTGGTAATCATCTTCAGTTCGCCGTCAATGATCAACGTATCGTCAACTGGATCGGCTGAAACCAATGATGCCAGCACTGCCGACGATGTCACGGCTATAACAAGTGGAATACGAAATCTTCTCAAGAACCTTCTCCGCGAATAGTCTTTTATTACTGATGTTTTTGCTGATGGAACCCGCTGAATATCAGGCTGAAGTAATGGGTAGTAGTGGCGCTTGTACGCAGGCTTCTACTAACCTTTAAGGGAAACATCCTGAGTGTGCTCAGTGACTTCACCTGCATCATCTGTCCATTTCATCGTGAATGTACCCGCCTCATCTATGCGTGTTGCAAACTCGATATAGGGATTTGCCGATACGGCAGGATCAATATCGACAGAGAAAACGACCTGTCCATTGTAAGCGGCTTCAAAGTGATTAATGATGTCGCGAGGAATGGCATTACCTTCCTTGTCCTTGCGCTGCCCTGATTCCATCTTGTGGCTTATCAAGGTTTTGATGGTAATGATGTCGCCTGCTGCAACACTCTTGGGAATTTTTACTCGAGGTTTCTTACCGGCCATCTTCTAGTCTCCTGTTAGCTGTTGAGTCGATAGTGTTGAATCGGCATCAACCGCCGCAACCACCTATGGTGACCTTGACGTTATTGCTGACTTTGAACAGTTGTCCAGAGTTGGTTTTAGCAACTGCTACGACATCCTGGGTTCTTGCCAGTCGCATGCGCGTCGATGCTTTGGCTAAGCCACTCGCCGGGGTAAAATGAAAAGTAGCGACATCGGGACTCGGGTTGTCGCTTGCCATTATCATCACTGACACCACGTATTCATCATCAGTCATCGGACTGTCCACAACGAATGAAACAGGCACGCTATTGCCGTTTTCAGCTATCTCGGGCGTCGTGAGTTGCAAGGGACCTGCCTCCTCAACGACAGCACCGCCACCAAACTCGGCAATCATCTTGTCAACATCTTCCATGGACGCCAACACGCGACCAGACACACCAAAAAACGCTGTGGCAGCTGCCGCTGCAGTACTGCACAGCAAGGCTCGTCTACTGTTGTTCATGTTTCTATACTCCTGCGATTCAGATTATTTCGACTATTTAAGCGTTGTGAGATAGGCAACGACATCCTCGACTTCCCTGGCCGTCAGAATCGTCTTACCGACAAGATCTTTTTGCACATTCGCTCCTACATCAAGCGAATAGAAAGCCGGCATAACCGTCAATTCTGTAAACACGGCTTTTGAATTAACCACAATGGTTCTTAGTTGCTCCTCCGACCATCGATTTGCAACGCCATCCAGCGATGGACCTACTTCACCATGGAATAGCTGATCTGCCAAATCAGCGTTGGCATGACAGGCCAGACAATTACCCAGTTTGCGATCGGCAAACGTTTTTTTTCCTTCTACAGGATCACCAGGCTCGCCGATTAATGATGTGGCGATGGACAAGTTCTTTATCTCGACATCATCCGGCGCGATGGTGTCCGCAAGAATCGACGAGCAAAATAGTGCTGCACCAACACAACCAACGAGTAAAACGCTACGCTTTTCCAAACTTGATCTCCAGCTTAAACCTGCCCATGAAGCCATGCCGTAAAAAACGGCTTATTCCGACTGTTTGACACAATAAACCTATTCTAATTTTGAATCAATCTTTTTATATGAATTTTTGAATGTATTGAGATTTTGTTGTGTCTATCATGTCCCGTAGCACAACTTTATGTCGAACCGCGAGGCTTGAAGATCTAAAAGCGTCCTGTTGTTATCAGACAGTGAAGCGGCTCCTTGCTTACTCAAATTCCATAGCACGGAATATCCGATCTGAATTCAAACCTGCTAATTCGTCAAAGGTGTCGAGGTGGCGATAGGCTGACTGATCAATAGCATAAGCGTCAATTAATGATCCACCGGCATCGAGAATTTTTGCCACTTCAGCACGCATATACATCAGGTAATCCCTCGTCCAGCGGGTAACCTCTGCCATCGTAGTGGGCTGCCCATGCCCCGGGATAACGGTTTTTGCCCCTAATGAGGCGAAAGCCTGCCACGTGTCTAGCCAGCCAGCTGTATCGGTATCTTCGAATACCGGCAGCAGCCTTTGATGAAATGCCATATCACCTGCAATCACTAATTCAGTCTCAGGCAACCACACGACAATGTCTCCGGGGCTGTGTGCAGGGCCCAGATGCAACAATTCCATGTTGACACCGCCCAACGTTATATCAAAGCTCTCGGTAAACGTCTGATCGGGTAGGGCCAGGCGTGTATTCATCGCCTTGTCGCGGTTGCGCATCTTCATGCGCTCGAGGATATCGTCGCCGCGCTCTTCAATTTCAGCAAGCGCATCCTCGTGGGCAATGACACTTGCGCCGGCAGCTTGCCAGTAGTCAGTACCCAGCATGGCATGGCCCTGTCCGTTCTCCAATACCACGTAGCGTACGGGCTGATCAGTTACTTTCCTGATTTCCTTATGTAGCGCTTCTGCCAATAGCGCGTTGTCAGAAGCATTTACAACGACAACCCCCTCATCGGTAACAATGAAAGTCAGATTATTGTTGTGCCCTGAATTTTCATAAGTGGGTGGTGCAGTTGCACCTATAGCCGAAAAAACACCCGGAATGACTTCCACAGGCATGCTGTAGAGCATGCTTCCAACAGCTTCATCGGTCGGTTGCAGCGCCAGGCCGGCTTCTTGCCAAGCGAAAAATCCATCAGCATAATTTGATACGTTCGAATAACCCATGTCCATTAACGTCGCTGCCGCCAACGGACTGCGCTGATTGATACCGCAATAAACAACAATGGGGGTATCTTTGTCTGGCACCACATCGTCGATTCGAAACTCAAGCCATCCACGATTGATGACGACATCTCTACGTCCCGAATCGATACTGCCCCCAAGTGATGCCAACTCATCTGGCATGCGAACGTCAATAACGACTAAATCGGGTTCGGAGGCAATGAGTTCCTGGAAGGAATCGGTATCAAGGTTATTTATACGGCTTTTTGCAGTAATCAGGAGTTCATCGCTAGTTACGATGTCAGTTGATTGAGCGAGTACACTGGCAAAAGGAAAGGACAAACAGGAACAAGTCATCAATGATATGCACAGATAACGAATGAATAGTTTGTTCATAGACTCAATCCTGCTTAACCAATGAATGCAAGCGTACAGCTTTCAAGGGCCAACTATTTGGTATTCGCCGTAAAATATTTTATCAGGTCACGACTTGTTCCCTCTTCATCACTAATATTCGCTCAATCGCCTCATCTCGTGTGGACACCAGATTAGGATTGAAATCATCCGATTTTGCGCGTTTCATAATCTCAGCTCGTGTGGGTTCTCTTGGGTCAAATCTAACTGAACCCAAAGAGCTTGCAACGTTTATGTCCTTGCCTCTTGCTGCAAATTGAAACCATGCATCCGGATCGATTCTGGTTTCACGGTAATTGACCATGAAATACCATTTGCGATCTGTCTTTGCGATCAAGCTCTCGATGGCGTCATATACTAGGTTGACATCTTTCGAGTCTGAAAAATTGTATTCGCTAAAATCCACTTCCATAATTTCTAGATCGTGATGGAATGTAATTCTGCTGTTTTCGTCAAATGTGCTTAACATCGTTCTCTCCCGATAGTAAAGGCTACAGTGCCGCAATATCTTAACCCTAGTGTTGCATAAAATTTCGAGTCCAGAAGCTTATAGAGCTGTATATAAGTACCGGTGGCGGCCCCGGCTGC
>ENA-ORXR01000302-ORXR01000302.1-marine-metagenome-genome-assembly--contig:-NODE-302-length-73221-cov-5.806778_pt1 | contig 73221 bp, 83 predicted proteins | sample MGYA00237866_ERZ511479 | MGnify/ENA metagenome assembly ERZ511479 | reverse complement strand
TCCGCGTTCAGGCCCGCCGGCCGCTGCTCCCCCGACGGGGTGCCCTCCGTGGGTGGGGCCGAACTTCGGGGAGCGTCAGCCGGGATGCCGTTTCGGCGCATCCACGTACGGAGGTTGTTCACCACCGTACGGTGCCGGCCCGTGCGGGGCGCCCCGCCGTACTGATTGTCAATCGTCTCGATGACTTCAGCGGGCGAGCGTGATCCTGCCGTGATCAGCTGCCGGGCGACGGTGCCGATCTCCACGCTGTCGTCCTGCTGGATCGCATCGATCAGCGGCGCTTCGACCTGCGTGTCTTCTTGCGCTGCAATAGCAGGCGCAGCCGCAGGCGCCGTGCCCGTCACGCTCTCAGGCGTGGTGACCCCTTCTACGGTGGGCGCCGGGGCATCTACCGCCGCGACGTTGTCGGTACCGGGGAGCGCTGTTGCAGGTGCAGCAGGCGCGGGTTCAGACGCTGCCCGGAGACGGGCGCCGATCTCCGCTTCGGACACGGCGAACGACGCCACGTCCGCTTGGAACGCCTGTCGCTGATCGGGGCTCGTGATGTCGCTCGTGCCCGCCAGCTCCAGCTCTCGCCGGGTCATGGCGCCTTGCGCGAACAGCGTCTCGGCCGCGCGCACACCATCAAGCAGGTTGCCGTTCCGGAGCTCGAACCGCATGCGCTGCTCGAGGTTGTTCAGCACCTCCGGTCGTGTGGTGCGCAGCTCCTCGGGGCTCGGCTGCTCAGTCTGCAGCGCCTCCTCGAGGAACGCATCATCCGGCTGGATACCCTGCAGGTCCGGCTGCTGATCGAGCGCTTGGATCTGTTGACGCACGTCGCCGAGACCTTGCGGCGTCCCGACATCGAGCAACAGCTGATCGCCGGGCGCCTCGAGCGGCAGTGACGTCTGGCCCGGGGCTGCCGTGCCGATAGGAGCGGGAACAACAGCGGGCGCGTCGACAGGAAACTCAAGCCCCAGCTGCTGCGGCGGCTGAACGGGGTTACCCAAGTCAAGCGGGAGCTGAGTCTCGACCCCGGTGAAGTTACCGAAGCGCTGCGCCGGTACGCCACGCGGCTGCTGTGCTCCTGCGGCCACTTGTCGAAGAGGCGTGTTCGGCCCACCCAAGGCGCCCGCGATCTGCACGGGCTGCGCCGGGGGTACGAACGCTGGAGCAACGGGCGCAGCAGGGGCCGCGACAAGGGCTGTCCCGGGAGCTGCTTGCGGTACGCCTTGCACGGCAATCGGCGTCGTGCCCGACTGGGCGACCTGCTGGAACGCCGCAGCCTGTTGGGCGGCCTGCTCTGCGGGTTGCGCTACCGGGCTGAAGGTACGAGGATCAGCCCCGAGATCCAGCGTACGCTGAACGGGCGGCGTACCGAAGCTGGCCGTGGGCACAGGCTGAACCGGCCCCGGGTTGACGGGCTGTACGGGCGCGGGCTGAGCAGGCTGCGTCGGCGTGCCCAGATCCAGACCCAGCTGCGTACCCGTCGGGAGTGGCTGTCCTACTGGCGCGGCCTGCACCGGGGCAGCTTCAGCGGCAGGTACTGACGACGGACGGAAGCGCGCGGCACCCCCGGTACCCAGACCACCACCGAAGAGGGCGCCGGCAGCGGCTGCCCCGCCAAGCTCCGCCGTGTTGAACTCGTTCTCACCGGTCGCAAGCGTTCCCGCTCCTTGGGAGATCAGCTGCTCGACCGTCTCCTGCGCCGCCTCACTGGGCGCCTGACGGAGCGCGCCGGCCGCGCCGGTACGAGCCCGGTCGAGCAGGTCCTGCGTCGCACGGGCCCGGAAGCCAGAGGCTGTGATCGCGTCATCCGCTGAGCGCAGCGTGCCACCCAGTGCACCGGGGATACCCCCTCGGGCCACGGCTCCTTCGATACCACCCAGAACGCTACCACCCAAGCGGGTACCGGCCAGCGCACCGAGCGCTGACGTACCGGTGAGCTGAGCCAGCGCGCGGGCGGCTCGCTCGCCTCCCGTGTCGTCGGCTGCGGCACCTGCGAACTCCTGACCAGCGCCTGCAAGGAGCGAGCCCGTGCCACCTTGGCGGAGGAGCGCACCGAGCGAGCCGTCAGCCGCCTGATCAACCGCTTCCCGCCCTGCCAGACGCCGTGCGGCATTGGCGCCCGCACGGGCCGCGACGTTGACCCCTCCGCCGGTACCGATCAAGCCCGCGATATTCGCCAGCTGATCAGCCGCCGCGCCGGGGTTCAGCGTACTCAGAAAGTCCTGCGCTCCTTCGACGAAGCCCTCCGGATCACGCCCGGCAAGCTGGGCCTGCTGGATAGTCGTACCCAAGCTGGTGTCGTCGACGAACTCACCGAGCGCCTCACCGGCCCCGGCTACCGGACCCCCGGCGCCGACCAGCGAGAGGCCCAGATCGGCAAGACCCGCGGCTCCTCGGACGGCACCGCCTGCGGCATTCCGGAGGAACGAGATCGGGTTCAGCGCCGACTGCCCTTGGTTGCGGAACGCTTCTCGCGCACCGATCGCCTGCTCGTACTCGGCAAGTGACTGGGCATCGTAGCCCTGCGCTGCCGCCTGTACGTCTACTTGGGCGCGGGCCGCACGGAGATCACTCAGGTTCTGCTGCACGACAGGATCGAACGGGTCGCCCGCGGCAAGCTCCGCTCCTCGCTGCTCGAGGCTGTAGCCCCGAAACAGGAGATCGAGCTGCGATCCGCGAAGCGCCTCCCGGTCCTCGTCAGAGGCGGTCGGCAGGAACTCGGCCTCCGCGCCTGCGAGCAGGCCCTGCACCGCCTTGGCCTGACGGGCCGACTCTTCTTCGGCGGCCTTCCTGCGCTCGAACGCGAGCTGTGCTTCTTCCCGGGCGATCTGCTCGGCCAGCTCCTTCTGAAACGTGAGCGTGCGGGTCAGATCCTGATTGAGGTTCGTGACCGCACGGTTCTCGTTGAGGGCCCGCTCGAACCGACGTCCACTATCCGGTACGTCGTCGTTGGCCAGCCGGGTGAGTAGCTGCTGAAGCCCTTCGGCACTGTTGATCAAGCTCATGACTGTCCTCAGAACGCGTTCAGGCGGCGGTTCCTCACGGCATTGGCGAGCCGTCGCCCGGTCAGTTCGGTGATCGAATCCCGGAGCCCTTGGTTACGCGACAAGCCAAGGAGACTCGCGTTGTCGGGGTCGCGGATCTGATCGAAGATGTTGAGGCCCTGATTGACCCCCTCGCTCCGGAGCTGGTTGGTCTGTAGCTGCTCGGCGATATCGAGATTCTGATCGAGTGGGCGGAACGGGTCCAGCCCCACGTCACGGAGCCCTGTGAGGTTCAGTGCCTCAGCCGGGTCACGCTCCATGAGGTTCTGCAGCACGCGCTGGCGCGCAGCTGCCTGCCCCTCGGGGCTACCAATATCCTCGAGCACGTTCAGTACGCCATTCACTTGACGGGCCGACGGCTGGGCCACGTCCCCGATGGGCGTTGTGTTGAAGTTGCTTGGCTGGAAATCGAGATCGCTCCCCAAGCCACGCTGGCCGACGCCGCCACTCATCAGGGTGTCGAGCGCACCCGTGTTCTGCGGCAGACTGACGTCAGGGCTCACGGCAAGGGCGGCAAGCAGCGCACTCCGCTCGTCGTCTTGGGCTTGGAGCGCGTCAGCTTGGGCGTTGAGGTTAGCCGCCCGGCGATCGAAGTTCTGCTCGCCCTGTGAGTCACGGAATGTGGCGCCGGCAAAGTCCCCCACGCCCAGTGGGTCAGCGTCAGGTGCGGCAGGAGCCGGCTGACCAATGCTCGCCAGCGCCTGCTCGAGTGAGGGCGGCAGGCCCGTTGGAATCGCCGGCTGGTTGAGCCCGTTCACCACGTCGTCGAGCGTGACCTGCTCCCCGGACACAGGCGGGAGCCCGGCGATCTCACGATTGAGCCCGTCGGCCACGGCCTGCTGGTCGGTAGCAAGCGCTGTCAGCCGGGCGATCTCGCCCTCTGCCGTGTCGCCCCGGATGCCGCGGACGAAGTCATCAAAGCCACCCCGTTGGCCGACCTGCTCAGCGCCGGTGCGCGCGACGTCGGCGCGAGCCTGTGCGAGATCCCGCTCAGCCGTCTCGTTGATGCCCGACAGGAACTCACCCGCCCGATCGAGCCCGCCACCCACGACGTTGCCGATCGAGTCACCGAGCTGCGAGAGTCCGGCGCGAGCGCCCTCAATGAACTGGCCGGGGAGCGCACGCACGTTGGCCCCGAGCTCCTCGCCCCGGGTCTGGGGCTGGAAGGTTGCCGCCTCAACAGCAGGGGCTTGGCCGGCAGCAGGGGAAGGGCCATCGATGGCTGTGCCTGCAGGCTCGGCTTCGACAAGGCTCTGCCCTGTGTCGAGGCGGCCCCGAAAGCCTACCACGTTGGGGTTCGTGTCCTGTGACCCCGGTATCCTGAGGTCGTACATCTCCTGCACCTGATCCCGCGTGTACTCGAGCGGCGCGTTACCCGTCGCCCCAGCCACCGCGTTCGAGATCCGGTCAGCGTAGCCAAACACGTGGCCGTTGGCGTCGGAGTTGCCTGTCTGTCTGGCCTGCTGGAAGAGCGCGTCGGCTGCCCCCTCGTTGCCGTCAGCAAGGAGCGCCTGCGCCCGGTCGCGAAGGCTCGACGACTCGCCCTGTGCCGTGGTGTTCTGCTCCTTGTAGAACGCGATCGCGGCCTCCGGGCTGAACTGCCCGGTCTCGTCGAACCAGAGCGGTGCACGGGACTGCCCGTCCTTGTGGCCAGTAGCGACGACGGTCGCCCACTTGCGCGGGTCGTTGTCGACAGCGTCAAGAAGGGACGTCACGTCCTCCGCCCCGTTTCTGAGCCGGGCACGGTTCACGTCATGAAGCGCAGCCTGCTCGATCCGCTTGGTGTTCGCGAGCGCCATGACGCTCGATGCCAGCGGCCGGCCCCACTGGCTCTCGTAGTCGGCAAGCTTCTCCGGCGTGAGCCCCGCGGGCAGGTCCACCGCATCGGGATTAGACTGCAGGAACTTGATCGTGTCGTTCCACGTGCCCTTGATGAACTGCGTCAGGCCCCGGGCGCCTGTGCCCGACTCGGCCTCCGGCTCCCAGCCCGACTCGGCACTTATGAGCTCAGTGAGGTACGCTCCCTCGTGAGGCGGGAGGGTGGCAATCCAACGCTGAACGTTGGCAAGGGCCTGCTGACGCGCTTCGGGGCTGGCGAACATAGATCAGAATCCGAAGCTTGAGATGTTCTGCACGCCCGACGACGGCGTGCTCTGCGTGAAGAACCCGTCGCCCGCCCCGACGCCGCCGAAGTCCCGACTGAACGAGGGGCTATCGGCCCGCGGGCCCTGCGCCTGCCCTTGCTGACCAAGCTGACCAAGCAACAGCTGCTGCAGGAGGTTCCCGTTCTGGATGCCAATCTGCTGGCCGACGCCCGCCGCCCCGAGGAGCGGGAGCGAGCCGACGGTGTTGAAGTTGCCCGAGTTGAAGTTGCCTACCCCACCGAACAAACCCGACAGGCTATTGAGCGGGTTGAAATTCCCCCGCTGCGCCTGAAGTATGGCCTGCGGGGCGAGCGCCTGCTGCCCGGCCACCGCGCTCCCGAGCCGGGACAGGCCCCGGTCCACGAATGGGGAGAACTGGCCAAGGGCCGCCGTCGCATCGAGGGTGGTGCCGCCCCGGGAGATGATGTCGTTCGCGAAGTTGAACTCCGTGTCCCGGATGAGCGACTGCCGCACGGTCTCGCCGGCGTCGAACAGGTTGTCCGAGCCCGTCGCGAACTGGAGCCCGGCACGCAGGCCCGAGAATCCGAAGGGGTTGCCGGTGCTGAGTATGGCCATGCGCTGCTCCTATGAACCGGGCGACGGTAGGAATATGCCGGTCGGTGAGTTGAAGTTCCCCGCCGATCCGTTGCCCGTCCCCTGAATGAACGTCGTGGTAGGCGCCGTCGTGGTGAAGTTCGGCTGCTGCGGGAACTCGGCGATCGACGGTACGGTGCCCGTGAAAGCCTGCAGTGTACCAAGGAGCCCCTCGACGCCGCTCCCAAGCCCCTGCCCGAACTGCCCAGTGAGCCCGGCGGCGGCATTGCCGACCCCGAGAAAGCCCAGCAGACACTGGCACGCGTCGTTCTCACGGGCCCGGAGCGCGTCACACACCTCCTTCAGCTGGCTGCCCTTGTCGACCATGCCCTGCTGGTGCATCTGGGCGGCGATGGCCATCCAGTTCTGGCCCCGTCGAGTGATCGCATCAAGCGCCCCGGCGTTGGGGGCGACGAGCTGACCGAGATTGAACATTCGATCGAACATCCCCTGCTGCGTCTGCCACGTGCTCTGGTACTGGGTCAGTGCGTTGCTCAAGGCGTTCTCGGCACTGGCGAGCGCGCGCTCCACCTTCGCCGCTCCTGCCTGATAGATCGCGAACCGCCGATCCTCCGCGTTGAAGCCGGTGTCGACACAGTTCTGCAGGAGCTGGTCGCGGTGCTGCTCGAACGCGAACGCCTGAGCGAGCACGGCTTCGGCCTGCTGGAACTGGTTCTGCGCCTTGGTCACCGTGTCACATACCGTCTGCCACTCGAGTGACTTCCATGCCCGAGCCTCCTGCAGGAGCACGTTCTTGTCATCGATATGCTGGAGCGAAATGTTGTGCACTGAGTCGTTCACTGTCCGAGCAGAGTCACCCGCCGTGATGGCTGCCTGTTTGAACTGCCGCCCATGGGTCAGCGTCTGCTGCGCCTGCGTGATCTGCTGCTCGGCTACGCCGTCGGCCCGGCTGATCGTATCGAGCGCGGAGCTTGCGTGGAAATGCCCTAGCTGCACCTGCTGCTGAGCCCGCTGGATCATGGCCTGACTGTTGTTGTGGTAGTCGGCCTTGAGGTTCCGCCAGAGCTCCGGATAGAACTGGCCGATTCGCGTCGCGTCCATCGCCTGCGACACCCCTTGGGCCGTGGAGCCTGCCGCCGTGGAGCCCGCTTGGTTGGCCTGTGAGAGATACGTGTAGCTACGCGAGAGTCGGTTGTGCAGCTGGGTCATGAGCATGGCGTACTGATTGTCAGCCGTCTCGAAGCCCTGCATGGCGAGCGCGGCGAACGACTGGTACGTCTCGATCATGTTCATCTTCTTGGTGTGCCGGCGGTTGTCTTCCTGAACCGCCCACCACTTCTCGTGCCGGTTCGCCAACTCGATCGCCTGCGCCTCCGCCAGCGCCTGTTCGGACTCGAGCTTGCACAGCGTCTCCTCGATGTCGCCCACGCAGTACCGGGACGACTGACGCATGAGCGACTCCTTCGCCTGATCGAACCGGCGCCGTACGTGCATCACGGCACGGTCCTCTACATCACAGTAGTTCGGGTCGTACGGCTCGAGATCGCACAGCTCCTGCAGGTAGTCCTTCTCGCAGGGCAGACCATCCTCGAGCCAGCACGTCTTGAAGCGGTCAGCGATCGTCTCGATGCACTCGGTGTTCTCGACCACGTCGCACACGACATCGGTTTTTTCGTGCAGTTTGCACAGTGCCTGTATGTCCCCGAGGTCACAGTCGCACACCTCGTTGAACCACTTCTGGCACAGCTCGTCGAGCATGTCGTCGAGCTTCGTATAGGTATCGATCTGCTGCTCGCACGCGTCGACCCCCGCACGGATGATCTTCGGCGAGGTTATCTTTTCCTCATCCTGATAAGCGCAACGCCACCAGTCCAGAAACTCGTAAGCCTCCGTGCAAATCTCCTCCAGAGACGCGTCCAGCTCACAGATCTGCGTCTCCGCCTTGGCAAGCAGTGTTGCGGAAAATTGTCTTTCCAGTGGCCAATAGTGATCGCAGAAGTCTGACCAGAGTTTCTCGTGATGCTCCGTGAATGTCTCGAACGTGGCGGTTCGGGTCTCGACCAGTGTCTTCGCTTGAGCGGTGATGGCTTCCGCGAGCGACGCATCGCACGCTGCGTAGTGGTCCTTCCAGTGGTCGAAGCATTCGGTCGCGATGGTCTTCTGGCACTCATACAGGTCCTCGTAGTTGGCCGCCATGTTGCAGGCGATCTCCATCATCTTCTTTGCCAGCTCATCTTGGCAACCGTCGGTCAGTTCGTACCTGTCCTTGAGCGTCTCGGCACAGGCGTTCGCATCCTGCCAGCAGTCTTTCATCAGGTCGCCACAATCAAGGAGCGCGTTCGCCTGCGATATCACTTCAGGCCCGAAGGTCCGCATCTCCACGGCGTGCGCCTCGTACAGGGCCTTCTGCTCGCGCATGCAGGTCTCGGCTTCGGTGATCGCCGCGCGAATATCAGCAAGACACTCGGTCGCGTTGGCCACCGCCGCGTCGAGCATGGGCCGGGTGGTGGCCAGCTCCTCGTTCTGGTAGGTATTCACCAGCGCCTGACCACAGTCGTTCACGAATTCACAGAGATCCCCTGCCTTCCGGTACAGGCGCTGCAGCTCCCCGGTCATCTCGCCGATCTGGTCTGTCGTCCACTGGCTCTCAACTGCAAGGCGGTTACGCAGGTCTGTCAGGTAGGGCTTCGCCTCCTGAATGCAGGCCTGTCCGACGCCCATGATGTTCTTCACATCCTGCGCCGCGTTCTGCGTGTGCTGCGCGTCGAGTGTGAGGTACCCGGCAAAGCCCTCCCCGCTCATGGTGGTGTGATCGCTCAGGAGATCGGCCCGCTCACACGCCCAATCGATTCGGTCGCGGTAGCGGTCACGATCGTCCGCATAGTCCGCCACCTGCAGGTCGAGATGGTCCTGGTAGGCGTTCGTCGCTGTCTGATAGTTCTCGAGCGCTGTAGGGAACGCGTCATCAGTCAGGCCGCAGATGACGTCGTTGGTCTTCTCGAGATAGTCCTTCCACAGCCCGTACATCTGGGTGACGAGCAGCCCTTGAGCGATGAGCTGGGCCAGAAGCGGAGCGATCTGGGCGTTACGCCAGCTCTGTTCGGCCTGAAGGAACGCGTTCGTTTGCTGCTGGTACAGCGCCGCTTGGTACTCGGCCTGCTGACACTGGTACGCTATCGCGTACGCCGTCATGTCCGCCGCTGAACCCGCCGTGATGGTCTTGGCGGCGGCGAGCTGGGTCGTTGTGGTCGTGGTCGTGGTTGAGCCGTCAGGATTCTCAGTCACGACCGTCTGCATGCTCTCGATCGGGGGCAGATCCGCCGAACCCGCATTCTGTTCCTTGATCGTCGTGGCGTTCGCTTTGCAACATTCCTCCAGAGTGTCGGCGATGTCGGAAAGGCCGGCTCCCACGTTGGCAACCACGGTCTCGTACTCGTCGAAGATCTTCATGTCGAGCTCGTCGATGCGAAGGATCACTTCGTCCTTCGCCATCGTGATCTCACCGCCGCAGGGACAGCCCATCAGCCTAGCTCCTTGATGTAGCGCACCTCGCCACTCGGCAGGGTCGTGTGCGTGAACCCCGACTCGGTTGCCCGGGGGGTCATGAAGTCCTGAAATTCCGTGAGGTAGAACACCAGCCGGGTCAGGCCGTGGAGCTTGGCGAACTGCTCGAAGTGCCCGACGAGTATGCCCGCCGACCAGAGATCCGCCATGATGCGGAGCTGGCTGATCAGGTTCGGGCGTACGCCGTTGTCCTCGTCGATGAACAGGACCCGGGTCATGCACTCCTGCAGGTTCTCGCCGCCGGCGGACGCGATGTACAGATCCGTCTCGGGGTTCGTCCACGAGCGCATCGACTCGAGCACGGTAGGCGGCGTCTGGATCAGGCCCGCCATCAGGTAGCAGGGGCCGTTACTCGGCCCGAACTGCAGCGCCAGTGAGCGGATGTCGAGCACGTCCCACTGGAACGAGCGATGTCCTTGTGGGTAAGGCGTCGAGTTGTACAGCCGAAAGGTCGTCTCCCCCTCGATCCGGCCAATGTCCGGAACCTGCTGTACCCACTCAGTGGGTATGGGGTTGGTAAGCATCGATCAATCTCCGTACGTACACGGGCACACCGGATCGCATCTCGAGGTTCATGCCGAGCCGCTTCGCGATCTGCGTCAGCCGGCCGGGCTTCGCCCCGTGCTCCGACGCCCACATGACGACGACGGGCTTGCCGGCGAACGCCGCGGCCGTATCGATCTGGTTGACCAGCTCCTCGTTGTGCGTACGAAACGTGCGGAGGAGACAGCGCACATCGACAGGCGCACGCGGCGGGTCGCCGGGCAGGGTGTTCGCCGTACTCAGAAGCATCAGCACGTCGCGCTCCGTCTGGCCCGTGCCGATGCCGAACACCATCTCGAGCCGATGATCGAACACGTGGCCCCAGTTCCCGGGGTTGTGGCAATCAGACACACTGACGCCGCACACCGGGCCCTCGCCCACGGTGACGAACCGGGTCCACGAGTTGGGCTGACGTACGTCATACCTTCGGGCCCACCCGAGCGAATGGGTCACGAGCTGGTTGCTGCCCGCTCTTACCGGCAGGTCGGGCTGCGCCACCAAGGGCGCTGAAGGACTCATTTGCGGATGCCGCGCGAGCTGCTGCAGCAGCGCGGACGTCGGCTGGCTTAGGAAGTTCGACATTGCTCTCCGCCGTGAAGTGGGCTGCAAGGATGCGGTGGCACTCCTCCTCCGCAGCATACCCCTTGGTGGCCCCGGCGATCGCGGGAGCCGACACTTTGAGGATGCACCACGGCATGGGGTTCGCCGCGCGGTAGGCTGTGTCGGCCATCCACGTCGCCGTCTCGTTCCGGACCAGAGAGATCACCGACACGCCGACCTGTGGCCACGTGGAGGGATCGGCACCGACTCCCCGGAACAGCATTAGCATCGAGTCGGCGTGGTGCCCGTTCATCTTGAACGGCGTGGTTTCAGAGCACATCTCCTGCCACGTCTTGGCCCAGTTCATCAAGTGGATCAGAACCGAGAAGCCCGGCTCGGTCATCGTGCCGCGGATCTGCAGGAGGGGATCGTTGTCTTCAGCCATCACAGGACTCTCAGTAGGGGGAAGTCGACAGCCGCACAGAAGTTGCGCACGCTGCGTTCACCCCGGAGTCTGACAGATACCTGTCGTATGCCCTGCAGATTGATGCGATACGGGCAGTTGTCCGTGATCTGATCGACGCACGAGATCGTGCAGTCACCGATAATCTCGACTGTCGTGCCCTCGCAGTCGACCTCGTCCGGGCAGAGCCCCGTGTACTCGAGCTGAGCAGCGGACAGGGTCAGCTCAGTGGGCAAGAGACTCACGGCTGATTCGAAGTCGTAGCCCATGTACCCGGGGCCTGCATCAAACTGGTAGACCAGACCGTTCATGAGGTAGAACAGCCTGCCCTGCTTGTCGTTGATCCAGCAGTCCGGGCTGAAGCACAAGCTGGTGAGGTTCTGCGGCAGGTTCTGCGTCACGCCTTGGAGGTTCAGGTCGAACACACCGCTGAAGCGACTGCTCGTGAAGACGTACGCTCCTTGGTACTCGGCCGCGCGAATGGAGGCGGGGTCTATTTGCTCCCAGTCGTAGGGACCGTAGTGGGTGGTGCTGACGAGATCGACTGCGCCATCTGGAGTGACGCGTACGACCCCCTCGCGTGATGCAAAGACGACACCACTTCGGGTGCAAACCACGGACTTCGTACTGACAAGAGGATAGGGCGCGGAGATCCTTCTGACAGGGCTTTGCTCACTACCCCCGAACTCACCATTGGCAGAGTCTTGGATGACATAGATATCCCCGTCCGTCAGTACAATGATGTTGTTGTCGAAGGCGCATACGTGCCGAACCCGGCACTCGAGCTTCTTGCACTTCCGCCGTGGCCACGCATGATACGCGTTCCGCTCGGAAAAGTACACGTACTGCTCATTGGGTACGAAACCTACAAGACTTCCGGCCTGAGTTTCCGCAGTAATGACCAGACCCTCCGGGGCAGGCCGCCAGTCGGCAGTCGTGAGGAGTCGACCCTGTCGTAGAGTGACATCAGCAGCATCATCAGTAAAACCACCAGTCCCCACAGGCACAGTACCAACGAGAAACCAATCGCTAGCACCGCTACCGAGAGATAGAAAGCCGGCAGCATAATCAGCGGGGTTATTCGAGAGGTAACCTTCTGTCGCATCCCAGACAACATGCTGCGCATAGATGTTGATATGCGTGACTTCATACTTCGAATCCCCCAGAGACGGCAGATCAAGCTCGACGGTCGTGCTCTTGTCGGCCTTGATCGGCGCCGACGGCTTACTTGCACCGCCCTCTCCACAGGGCCCTTCGTATGTGATCCGATACGCCCGGAGCTGCGCATCACACTCGTCCGTGATACCACTGTCCGAAAGTATGGCCGGCGCCTCGGGCACAGGCAAGCCCAGATACCGGGGCATCTCGTCACCGCACCACTCCTTCACCACCTTGGGGCAGTCGCAGGGCGTGGAGAGGTACACGCTGTTGCAGGTGCGTGCAGGCAAGTAATGCATGCAGCTGTCCTCGCTCCCACGCCAGCAGCAGTCGAGCACGAACCCCGAGCAGACGAAGCCGAGATCCGCGACGAACGCAGGCTCCCGCCACGAATCGAGCCGGCCACTGGTTAGGCGTGCGTTGTCTGCTTTCACAGCCGCGTTGCCCGGCAGGAGCGAGCGATCCAAGCGTGGGATCAGCCCTTGAAACTCTGCCAGACAGTAGGTCATCGGTGCTTGCTCGAGACCGCCTTGCCGCCGAACCAGAAGAAGATCGCCGCGGTCGCCGCCTGCACGTCAGCCGTCAGAAGGGCGACGAACATGGGGTCGCTCGTCGTCTTGGTAAACACGCCGAACGCGAGCAGCACCAGCGACAAGCCCCACAGCCCGACCGTCGCGCGCATGCGGAACATGGCGCGCTTGTCAGCGACTTCCTGACTGACCCCCTGCCCCAGTACCGATTCGGCATCGATCGCCTTGCCGGTGTTCGCGTGCACGCCTTGAAGATCCGCCAGCACCAGCTGGTTCTCGGCCCGCTGGTTCTCCGCCTGCCGGTTCAGCTCCTGCAGCTCCTCGACGTGGCGGTTGTTCTCCTTGAGGACGGTCACCTCCTGCCGGTTCTTGGCAATCTGACCGACGAAGCCGGTGACGCTGCCGATCAGAGCGCCGAACGTGGAGTCGGCAAGGATTTCAAGAAACATCAGGTGGACTCCAGTAGGTAAGAGGGGACGCTGTAGAGCGGCAAGCCATGCGGTTGGAACGCCTGCTGCCATATCTCCTTGGCGTACGGCGATCCGAACCACATCTTGCCGGGGCGCTCGTCGACGTGAACAAACGTGACATAGAAGCCGAACGACGTGAAGCCGGCTTCCGCGAGCAACTTCACGAACGCGATACGGTCCTCACCGTCTGGTATGGGCACGTCGAACGCGAGCTTCAGGTGCTGCGACAGTGGAACGCCGCCCACCCGGGCGTTATGTATCTCACTCCGGTGAGCCGAGTTGAGGTACAGCGGGCCGCCCCGCAGATCCCGGGCGCGCTGGATCTTGTGCAGGGCAGAGTACTTGACGTACAGCTCCCCGGTCAGTGGGCAGGCCAGCTCCTGAGGAGTGAAGTTCTGTACTGGCCAGTCGACCGCCTTGACCAGCGAGTGGTGGCAGACGCTGAAGTCGCGTATCAGTTTCCGGTGTTGACGCATGGGTCACAGTCGTCCGGGACGGAATCGCAGTTCGTCAGGCACGGGTCGCACGACGCAGTCCCGATCGGGGCGCAGCCCGCCTTGGAGAACACCGGCTTGCCGTTCACGATCGTGACGCGGGGCGGATCGAACACCTGTCCGTTGATGTTCCTCGGGTTGGCGACACACGTGCGCTCGATGCCCTTGCCCGTGTACTCGTAGCCGCACGACTCCCACGTGACAGGGTCGCCCGACTGAGCCTTCGACTCGATGCAGAGCTTGCCGTCGTCATCGACCTCGACCGTGAGCGTATCGCTCTTGATCAGGTCCTCGAGCGTCTCGGCCAGCGTCTTGCCGGCCTCGCACATTAGGTCCGCCATGTTCTCCGCCGACCAGTCGAAGAAAAGCTCGGTGCCCGCGGGGATCGTCACCTCAGGGTCGAGCGACGTGACCTTCAGCTGATCGTCCTCGCACGTCATGCCCACCTGCACGTACTGCGTGCCGACGATGGCGATGAGCCGGGTGAAGTTGCCGTCGGACAAGTCGCTGCAGAGCTGAGCCTGCTGCGCCGCGGCTACCGTGAAGCAATCGCCGACCGCCGTGATCGGCAGGGTCAGGTCGACACAGCGTCGGTAGAGAGGGACGAAATCAACTGACATTTTTCCGCTTCCAGTAGGGTTCCTTCAGCTCATCGTCGATCGGCTCCACGCTCTTGACCTCAATGAAGCACGACGACTCGAGCCGCAGACAGATCGTCTTGCAGATGTGGCAGCCGTCGAGCACGTCCAGATAGTACTTGCCCGGGCCGTAGCAGGTCAGGGACTCAGGCAGCGTGATGCCCACGCACTGGCCTTCGACGTTGGCGTCGAGCCAGCAGCCGACCGTGTTCTTCTTGTTCCGGAACAGGGCACGCATGACGCTCTGGATCGAGCCCTTCATCTCCACCGTGACCAACGCCGGCAGGCAATCGATCTCGTAGACCTCGTCCTTGTTTACCGGATAAGCCATTTGCGTCCCGCCTTCGCACCGCTGCCCGGGCGCATGTTGTTCTGGTGCCGGCCGAGATCCTTCCGGGTGTCCGTCATCGCTTGGCGCCGCCGCTCCTTGCTGGAGTTGATGTTGGTGTACTTGGTGTTCGGGATGCGCTCGAGGAAACCCCGGGCGTACTCCATCAGCTGCTCGCGGTACTTACGGAGCAGGATGTCGGGGATGTTGCACTGTTCGAAACACGGCTGGATGGCGACGCACAGCTCCAGCGTCTGATGCTCGGTCTTGCCGGTCTCAGGCTGCATCTGGATACAGCTGTCACCCAGTATCCGGTACCCGCAGCTGCAGTCGTCGCACTTATCGGCGATCGGTTCGATGCAGCGGCCACAGAATTTCACGAACCGTACGGACGAGACCTCCGTTCCTTCGGGCAGGCGGTCGTCGAACTCGTACGTATCCTCACCGCACTGGAGCCTGTCAGTGAGATCGATCGTGCACTCGAGCAGGCTGTGCCGGGTGATCTCCCGGGCGGCGAAGATCAGCGCATCCTGAAACGCCGCCTCCGGCATGTCCTCAAACTCATAGCAGAGGCGGGCGATCAGCGCCGTGGGGGCGACCATCTTCATGCGACGGCCCCGGCGAGCTGGGCGAGCTGCTGTCCTTGGCTACGCGAGAGCGTCAGGAGATTACTGAACTGGGCGAAGTGGGCCTGCGCCTGCGCCACGATGTTCGGGTGGTCGCGGTTGGTCATGAGCGCCATACCGACGGTCAGCTGCACGACGGCGGGGATCATGTACCGTACGGATTCGGGGATCTCCTCACACGTACCCCCCGCTCCTACCCAGTCGTCCACGCTCACGCACTGAGCCGTGGCCTTGTAGCGGTTCGCCTCGGTCGGCACCGGCGACACCACGAAGCTACTCGACGAGACCGTCTTGGCGGCATAGCTGATCGACGAAAGCGCACTGTCGTCGCAGGCTGTGTCGTTGCAGGGGGAAGGGTACTTGAGCTTGCGCCTGAGCGTCTCCTCGTTGCCCTCGCTCACGGACACGTCGTCACCGGTCTTCGTGTCGACGATGCAGATGATCTGGCGCAGCTCCTGACAACCGTCGGGCAGGGGCTGAACGCACTCGTCGGCCTCGAGGAAGAAGTCGACCGTGTTGGTGAAGTGCTTGGGGCTGACCTTGGCGGCGAGGTAGACCGCGTCCCTGAGCATGGAGCGCAAGAACTCTTTCGACCAGCGGCGGTGTGGCCGGCGGGGGTCGGCGTCGTTCAGTACGACGGATACACGCTCACACAATCCTTCGAGCGTGTATCCGAAGTCATACCGATCCGGATGTATGTCGCCAGCCACACTGTTCCGTTACGCCGAAGCCAGAGAAGCGAGCGGATCAGCCTGCTTGCCTTTGCCCTTAGCAGCGGGGGCCTGCGGGGCCGGAGCAGCAAGGGCCGGCGCCACGACGTTACCGTCGGAGACCACGTTCACCGCCGTCGGCCGGGTGGCCGAGGACTGCAGCATGCGAGACCGGCGGGGCCGATCGTTCACGTCGGTATCGCGGGCCACCGCCATGGGCAGCAGGCCGTTGATGCCGTTCAGATCGTCCGAGGTCTCGGGGCGGTGATTCACCACCTCGTACTCGGTCTTGCTGAGCGCCTTGATGTAGACATACCCCTCGGGCTTGTCGTGCTGGACCAGAGCGTATGGCTGAATGACAACCGGATCGCCTTGGAACTCCGGCAACTTCAGGCCGTAGTAATCGCCTTCAGTCAGTACGGTTCCGTCGGGAAGTGGGTAGTCCATGGGGTATGTCCTCGTTGTAGGGCCTCCAGTATAGCGCTACTGGCTTACTGGCCCGCCCATGGGCAGAACGCCTTGACGCTGAAGTCCAGATCGAGTCCCTCGAGCAGGCCACAACCCGGCTTGCACTCGTCCTCGTTCTCCGGCGGCACGCCTGTCAGCTTGATGCCGAACACGCGGTTGCAATCCGGGCTGAACTTGAGCTCAGCAGGGATATCGAACTTCGTGCACCACGGTCGACAAGCGTCAACCGCTTCGGTGACCGGGGCTCCCAGATCAACGCCCTCTGCAATCACCGTCTCGGTGAAGAACTCGATGACGTCGAACGTCAGGCCCTCGACCGGGCTCGCCGTACGGAGGTAGATGCACTCGGCCTCGATACACATCGGCACGATCACGAGATTCAGGCAGTAGCCGGCGACGATGTCTTCCTTGTTGCGCAACATCCAGCGCCAGAGCTCGGGCTGAGCGCTGTCGCCCGCCAGACGGAACTTGTTGTGCGACTTGTACGGGTCCGAGAAGCTCAGCTCCCGGGACAGGGCGAACGTACCGCCGCCCTTGACGCACTCGAGCGAAGTCGGCCCCGGCTTCTCGTGCTCGATATCCGGCTGGGGGTACTGGCCCGGGTCCCACTTGGGAATGAAGTCGTAAGTCGGCTTGGTGCCGAAGCCCGACATGTTCTTGGGCTGCTTCTTGTCGGGGTCGAAGTAGTCCTCGTGCCGCAGGTAGTGCGGGTCACACCCGCCGCCCCCGTGGTACAGATTTGCGTAGCCTTCGTCGGCCATGATTATGCCTCCTTCTCGATCTTCACACGGGAGAGGGTCAATGCCTCAGGCATGGTGACCGCTGAACCCCAAGCGACCATCGATTGATACTTGTGGCCCCAGCAACTTCCTTCCATGACCTTGCGGGTCTGCTCCATCATCATGACAAAGCTCGTCGCATCCCGTCGGCCGGCGACGATCTGGTAGACGCGTGATCCGTCCTCCATGTAGTACGGCACCATGTTGGAGACGAAGATGTGGAAATTGTTGATGCGCTCGGGCAGTCTGCCGTTCACCAGTGGCGTGCTGTCGGACGACAGGCAGCAGTACTCGCTGGTCAGAGCGCACTTCATGAGGTTGTACAGCTGGATCGGGATGATGATGAACGGCTCGCTGCCGCCGCCACCGCCACTCGTCAGCTCGTACCCGTGGCCGGGGGTGACCGTACAGGTCTCCATTAGCGTCGAGTAGATGTCGTTCAGCCACTTGAGCACCTTGCGGCCGTTCTCGTAGTCGAAGCAGAGGGGCTTGCCGATGCCACCCAAGTTGTAGCAACGAGAGTCGAGACCTGCACAACACCCTTGGTTCACGGCGTCGATACCGCAGATCATGGTGGACAGGGTGTCAAGCTCCATGCCCTTCATGAACTGGTCGGCGACGTCTTCGAGGTAGAAGTCGATCAGCTGACGGCTGTTGCAGATCATCTGCTCGTCCATCGCGTCGATCTTCAGCGAGTTGTACAGCGCCTTGCCAACCTGCAAGTGCTTCTTGCCCGCTTGAAGATACTGATCTTCCATCTTCATGTTCTTCTCCAAGGGATATACCTTGGACATGGGCTTGGTACGCAACGTCACCGAGTCTCCGCACTGGGCCAGCTGACCCAGAAAATCGCCGGAGGTGAAGTCGAGAATGTTCAGGCGACAGGAAAGAATGTCGCAGAACCGATCGGTCATGATCGGCTCAATCAAGTTACCCGAATACTGTGGGTAACCTCCAGCTGCTGGGATGGCCATAAGGGGTCTCGGTTGGTTACGCTGCTGCGCCGCTCAGTTTCTCTTGGAGAACTTGCAGTTCACCCTGCAACTTCTCGGCTTCTTGCTGGAACTGCTGGTTACTGATCTGAGTCCGCATGCGCTGACCTTGCAGCTCCTGCTTCTTGCCCAGAATTGTCTGAATCTCTTGCTGGATACCGGCCATATCGCCAGCTCCGCCTTGACCCGTCGGCAAACTGGCGCCGCCCGGTTGAAGTACAGGGGACACGCCCGGTGCTGCGGGCTGAGCCGCTTTACGCTGGCCGTAGACCGCGAGCACTTGGTTGAAGACCGAGCCGTTCTTCGACGCGATGCTCGAGTCGACGTAATCCTTGAACGTACGGCCCGTGACAGCGTCAGCTTTCTCGGCCATCAACGCAGCCCAGACCGGATCGGCATCCGGGTTCATCAGGTCCAGACCCGCGGTGGTCGCGGCCATCCGGGCTTGAGTTTCAAATTGCCCGTCCATGCCCGTTCGAAGCTGGGCATTCTCGGCAGCCAGCGCATCCATCTTGGCCTGCATGCCGGCGATCTGAGTCTGGGTGTACTCGGTAGAGCGTTGAAGCGCCTGCTCAGCGAGGTTACGTGCGTGGAATTCAGACCGGCGATCGATGGCACCGGGAACCGTATCGCCCAACTGGGCCAGCACCTCGGGGGAATACTCGTACTGCGCCGGATCGAGGGGGCCAAGCGTCGGGGCTGTGTTCGGATCGGCAACGGGTGCACGAGACTCCCGAAGCTCCCGGCTGATCTCAGCCATCGCAGCCTGCGTCTGAGCCAACGTACTGGCGACAGCGGCGTCGTGCGGCGAAGGCATGGGCGGCTGGGGCTGGGCAACCTGCTGATTATGCAGGTTCTGGCCTACCGCTCCCGGGTCGATAGCCTGTTCCTGAGCCTGCATTCGAGACTCGACGTTCTCCCCTTCTCCGAGAGGCGGGGCTTGAATCGGGTTTGTCAGTGGCGCAACCATAGGTCAGTTATCCGTTACAGCTGCATCCGCCCTTCGAGCTAGCCGGGCCCTTGGACTTGGATGCGGAAGATGACGCCCCCTTGCCTGCGGATTGTACCTGAGCGTTCGGTTTCCCGTTGCGTGCCGCGTACTCCGCCATGCGGTTGCTCTTCGGGAAGTCGGATTTGGTTTGCTCTGCCATGTCGCCTTATACCTCAGTGGGAGTTTACGTACGAAAGATACGACAAAAGGGGCTACCTACGCCCCAAGAAACGGGAGACTGCGTGGCCTGCGATAGCCTGCGCTACTGGCACAAACGACGTGTGGTCCGAACGGTAGTGTACGCCGGCGTGGACCCTGAAATAACCTACGTTATCTGCGAGCAGCAGGGCAGACTCTTCGAGAGACTCGCCTGTGAAGGCCACCGTCTTATCCTTCTGCGAGCGGAACAGCTCGATCAGGGCGTAAGCCAGCGCAAGAGCGGCGGCGCTGTGCATGGCGCAACGAGCGGGGTGCATCGGCGAACCCTCGGGGAACGCTTGCGAGATGTAGTCCAGATCATAGTACGGGCCGGCTTCCTCGGGACGCGGGAACCAGTGGGTCCACTTGTGCCAGAACGAGACGTTGCCTGTCTGGCGCAGCACCTCGCCCAGCACGCCCATTACGAACGGGTGGCCGTACGTCACGAACTCCGAGACCCGGCCGTAGCCCGTCTCGTCTGCCATGGTGTCGGGTCGGTCGACTTCGAACCCCGACGAGAAGATGTGCCCCGCGAGCACCAAGAACGAGAGCAGCGGGCTGTCCTTGTGTACGTAGGCTGCGGCATCCCGGCCTGTCACGATCTTGGTCATGCGGGCCCCGGTGCGTAGCTCCTCGCGGGGGTTCTTGCCCTCCTGTACCGTGGCCCACTCACGCTTGGCAGTCATGAAGTCCTCGCCCCGCCGATATTGTGGGCGAGCTTCCATCTGCACCACTTGGTTCAGGATCGGGCTGACCTCACGAAACCCGCGGGGCAGCTCCTTGCTCAGCCGATCCAGCGGCGTGTCGCGCTGCTCGGACAGAGCCTGAACTTCCTCGAGCTCCGTCACGAACTCACTGGTGTCGGGCTGGGGAGACGCCGCCAGAGGCACGCGATACAGCGCCTGATCCGCCCTGATCGCCCGGGGGGACGCGTGGATGAACGCGTCCACGAAAGACCGATCACCTTCGGAAGCGGCGGCCGTGACAGCAATCTCCCGGCAATCGCCCTGAGCAACAGCGTTGCGGAAAGCGTCGTGCGCCCGGTGGTTCTTGTAGAACCCCTTGCTGAATGTGGTGATCATGGCGTGTCCTGTCAGGTAATCAGATTGGCATAGTACCGCTGGTCCATTTCCGTCTGTGTCCAGCGACCGGGGTGGCCAAGCTTCACGCCGGTGTAGCTGGCAAACATCAAATCCAAGCGAGTCGGAGCGTGGCCGACACCCGAAGCGTGGATCAGCTCGTGGCGCAGAACCGTACGGAAATAGTCCTGCACTGTCCAGTTCTCGGCCGTGTCGATAACGACGCGCACAGGCGACTCCCCGCTAGGCAGCGCCACCGACAAGTCGTCATTACCTACGTCATAGTAGATCGTCACGCCAAGCGTACGGCCAGGGCCGTCATAGGGGCCGGCCATCACCATGATACTTGGCACTTCGCCTTGCGGCGCGGCGATGAACTTCAGACGCCGACCGAGGTTCCCTACGAAAGCAAACGCCTCGGGGATGAACGGCAGCAGGTTCTCTGGCAGTAGCTGAAGCGAGGGGTGCAGCCCGTAGGTAACTGCAATCTCATCGTCTGCTGCTTTCCAGCGGAGCCCCGACACGTCGCCACAATTGCAGGTCGGAACCTCGATCACCGAGTCCTGCAGGCGCTCACGGATCGCGCCGACCATCGTCATCTCGGGCAGCCGGGTCCGAGAACGCAGCCCTACAAGGCCGTACAGATCCAGCGTCTCTCTCCGGAGGAAAGTTCGAGCAATGCGCCGGTCACTCTGCACGTTATCGAACAGTACCCGGACATCTTGAACGTCAGCGAAAGGTATCTCGTTCATCAGCCTAGTTTGCTCCACACTTCTTGGTCATACAGTACGTCAATTCCCGCGTCATCTGGTCCAAGTTGATAAGGCACAGGTCACCCCCGTCCGCTTGGAACTCGAAGCACAAAGACCCTGAGACATTGTGTACCTCACGTACGTCCCCCGAGGCGTCGGTCGAAAACAGGCCGGAAACAAACTTGCCCGTTTCATCGATAGCGCACACCTCGAAGAGACAGAGCGGCGTGAAAATCGTGCCGATCGTCTTCTTGTCGGCCAGCCCTGAGAGGCTGGTATTCGGGCTCACATAAGTAGCGCATCCCGTGGGCATCAGATATCGCACCTTGCCAGTCGGTTGAGGAACTCTTCCATGTCAGTGTAACCGTCACCGTCGCAGTCCGTTGTGTGGTCGATGTCGCTGAGGTTGTCCACGTTGTCCGACGTATCGCTTGCGATAACCATCTGCTCCCATGCGTCGGCTATCCCGTCGTTGTCGGTGTCGTACGACGTGGGGTGCGACCCCGGACTGTAGTCGCTGTAGTCGCGCTGACCTTGGTCGTTGACCGTGGGCTCGTAGAAGCAGAAAGCCTGTCCGGCATTGCAGGCGTTGGGGCCAACGATCGGCGCTATGCGAGGGCCCACGCCTACCTCCGCTTGGGCAGAGACCGGTGTTCCCGGCGTGTCGCCCATCATCTCGGCGATGATCCGCGCGTCGATGCTGTCCCGCACAGGTCGGTTCGCGCCAACACAAGCTTCGTCGTACTCGTTGCTGCCCGTGGTCCACTCTCGAGCGAGTCCCGGTACCGCTGTCTGGTTGTTGCCGTTGTAGTCGCTCGACAAGAGAGCGCCAGTTTGCGAGATGCGCACGTTGTCTTTGACGACGAAGCTCCCCGCTGCCGTCTTCAGTCGATTGACGGCCGCCCCATTCTGTTTCTCGTCGGGGCCCTCTTTGATCACGTTCTCTTCGATGTAAGCCAGATTGCCCGCGCCGGTTATGCCGGTAACAGCAATCGCTTCCGAGTGCACATTGACGATGCGGTTACGTATGATCTCTCCAGACACATGCCGCCACCATGGGTTCCTCGCGTTGTTGTTCGCGATGTGGTTGGCGATCAGACTTACACCATCGATGCGGATGCCGTTGGCGCTAGCCATGAACGGACCCATGGCATGGTTGGGAAACAAGTAAGGCTGCTGAGTCGCGCTGTTCGCGGGGCTGCCACACTCGTTGTCGGGACGTAGACACGTCGTGTCGCCCTCGTAGACCATGCTCTGCATCAAGGTCACGTCACCCGGCGGGTTGGTACCGCCATCCGTGTTGACGAACAGGGAGAACGGCTCGTCAGTGGCCCAAGCAAGTGACATGTGGTCAAACATCAGACGGCGGGGGCCTGTGCCGGGATTACCTCCCACCGTCACGGCGCGATTTCCCGAATTGCGAGCGGCGTCGAGCTGATCTTTAAGCTTGATGTCGCAATGCCGCACGATCAAATCATTGACGCCGTTATCAATGTCCATAGGCCGGTAGCCCGTGAGTACGATGCCGTTACCGGGGGCGCTCTGGCATGCGATCGTCAGATTGTCGTTGATGGCCCCGTGAATCGTCACGCGGGTTGTGCCTGAATCGATCTCTCCCTCCACATCGAAGACTACGGTACGAGGGGTGTATGCGCCTTCATTAATCCCGGTGACGCACTCCCGATAGCTGCGAAGACCGTCTCCATTTACGTTGACGTTGTTGCGGGTGTTCACGATACAGGCCGCACCCCCGCGCCCGCCTGTAGAGAATCGTGCGTGCCCCGTCGCACCGGGGAAAGCGAACACGCCTGCTCGGGTGTCCTCTTCGCCGGTATCCATCACGTTGGCCAGCAAAGCAACTTTGGTTTCAGCTTTGACCAGACTCTCTTCGAGTATGACGATATCGCCTGTGTCGCACTGGGTACCGGGAGCAGCCTCGCCGTATGCGAAAGACACAGGAGTGTCGACGCCTGTAGCGGGCACTGTCCACAGATAGTTGTTCGTTGGGAACGCGCCCGACTGGTTCTGGAAACTGATCGTGCCGACGCTCGCAGCCAATCCAGTAACGGGGGGTGGCGGACCTTGCGTGCCGTCGGCCAGCGTCCAATTTACTTCTACCGGGTACGGCCCCCCTCCAAACTCCACCGGGTTGCCGTTGTTCACGACAAACGTCGCGTTGGTTGCGTCGCAGTCAAGACCTTGGACAACAACAGGGTCATCCGGGTCTACCGGGTTGCTGCTATCTGCGTGGACATGATTGCGGCAAGACTGGAACAGTACTTCATACGTATCGCCCGGCGTGTAGGCCGGGTCCGTATAAGTAAAATCCTCGGTCGCGTCGAGCAGTACGCCGTTCTTGAATATCTGCGTCTTGCAGATCTCATCGGCAGCGGGCCATACCAGATCGATATCCCCAGCACCATTGACTGTGCCGGTCAACGGCATGGGATTGGCAGCGAAATAGTCCTCGAAATAATCTGCCTGAACAGCCGCGACGCCCAGCAAAGCGATCGACAACCCGAGTCTTTTCATCTTCATTTCCATGCGGTACCGTGTTATCTGCTTCTGTTCCGGAGAGCTTCGACTTGTCGATTCAAACTCCAAAAGTCGGAGCCCCGCTTTTGCTAACGCTCAACTGATTGTTGAGTAGTGTGGGCATGTGCTCTTGCTGGCCGTTTCCAATATCGGGCCAGCGCCAGATCGCATAGGCGTTAGGGCCTGTGGACTGGTTGTTGATGACGTTGTTCTGCACGACAAACGTGCTATCGACGCCGTTCAGCGGAGTCGGCGTTGTGTAGTTCGCGAACTGTATTCCGCCTTCCGTGAAGGCGCCGTCGAATACGTTATCGCAGACCTCGATGTTCGACTCCGTCCCTGCAACGCGGATATCACTCACGACCATGGCCCACGTGCCTTCTCCAGAGACGTTGTTGTTCTTGACGGTGCCTGTGTGCGTTCCGTAAGGGCCGTTCCTCATCGAGATGAACGCGCCGCTACCGGCCGAAAGAATAGCGTCGTTACACTCGACTGCCCACTCTCGGGAAGTGGTGTCGAGACTGGTCCCGCCCCCGGAGAAGTACACGATGTGGTGCTGTGTGATCGAGCCGTTGTTGATGAAGCGATTGCCGATAATCCGAAGACCTTGAATGTCCTGCTCGACAAGAATGGTCCCCGCGCCGCCGCCCTGCCATTCCTCGATGTTCAGTCCGTAGATTTCGAGATCGCGTACAACATCCAACAGGCCAAAAGCGAGCCCGTCGTCACTGGTCGCTGGGTTCGGCACGCCGCAAAGCGTAGCTCCCCGGTACGTTTCTGACCTCAGCGTCACGCCGTCCGGCAGAGCTTGTGACTGCGGGCTGCTCCAATAAATGCTTTCCGAGAACGTATATTTCCCGTCAAGGAAGATGATTTCCGTATCTGGGGGCACTTGCTGAGTGTGTGGCTGTAGCGTCGCCCACGCGGTCTCAGGCGTCAAGCCGTCCGCTGTATCGCTTCCCGTGGGGGATATGTAGCGCTCGTTCGTGCGGGGAGTGCTGTTAGCACATTGGGGGAAAATCGTAGGGCAGGTAAATGGCATGCCGCTACGCCTTCTTCATCGCGGAGTTCTGGAGAAACTCTATCTGGCGACCGTGCTTCAGCAGTTCGTCTTTCATGCTGCGCAACTCGGCGATCTCGGTGATATTCTTCAACTGCTGTTTGCGGATCTCTTCGAGCTCTACCGCATAGGGCGTCACGGTAGTCTCTATCCTCGCCAAGCGCACGTCGGTTACGTGGAAGTACTCCTGCTGCTTCGCTCCGAGCCTCGTAAACTGCGCAGTGATACTACGCATGATCGCCCAGCAGCCTGCCCCAACTGCCGTGCCGACACCTAACGCGATGCCCGCGACCTCCAGAACGAGCTTGTAATCCACGAGACTACTCCTCGACCGGCTCGATCGCGCTGACCTCAGCGGCAACCGCGGACACCAGATCCGCAGACTCTCGGGTCATGTCTTCCAGAGCAGCTTGGGCGTCTTCAAGGTCGGCCACCTCCTGCATCAGCTCCGCCATGTCGTCCAGCGTTACGCCCCCTTTGGCTATACGTTTGCGGAGCTTCTCCACGGCCTTGTTAACGGCATCTTGCGTGCGTTCCATCAGAGTCTCCCCGTGACAATTTGACGTGGTGTCATAGTGTAAAGCGCCTTGGAGCGGAGCCCGCCAATAACGCGGAAATAGTTGTTGGACTGGGCCCCTGCCGTCTGATACCGCTGCTTCGCTTCAACCTGCAGCGTGGCTCCAGCGGGCACATTAAGGCGGCTGAGCAATGTCGTACCTCCCTGCTCTATCTCGTAGTGCAGGGTGTTTGAGTCTTCCGGTGTCGTCTGACCCCGCTTGTCCTTGTACAGGTATCGATCGTACGTCAGCGTACTGACTGCTGCCCCGTTGACAAGCAAGCGCACGTCGATCCAGTAGTAGGCTCGTGTGCGGCGCATGTAGAAGAGGTGGTTGCCAGTATCGACTACGACGCCGATGTCAGTAACGCAGTCAGGCGACGTGACAGAGTTACCCACGGACACCCATTCGCCTTCGACTCGCGCGACGTTACCCACGTTGTTGTAGACCTGCGACCAGTTCGAACCGCCGATCGCGCCAAACCCGTTCCACCAGCTGGTGCGGTTCGTACCGACGACAAAGGGCCCCGTGCAGATCCGCTGATCGGGGTGCGGATCGGGCGGCGCACCAGCAAGAGCAGCTACCTGCGCGGCCAGATCCTTAAACGCTGGGCAGTCTTCGAGTTTCATTCGCCGCTCCTCAGCAGGTCAGACAGTTTGAAGGGCCACAAGTCAGGCACTCCCCTTTTTCGCAAAAGACCAGCGAGTCGAATTCAACTTCCTCACCCGCCGCGTTTTGCCACTTGCTCGGCTTACCTTCGTAGCAAAGCTCTTTGACCGTGGTCTCCCCAGCGACAACGTATCCGGCGAGAAGGCTCTCCGAACCGCCGGAGCACAAGAAGAAGTCATCGCCAGTCAGCACATACTGCTCACCGGTGGAAAGCGTTATCGTCGCCTCCAGAGGGACTGAAGGGCTACTGCCGCCATAAGTGAAGTTCGCAGTGAAGCTCCCTCCTCCGTTATCAACGAACGTGTAGCCGGAAACGGGGCTGATCACGAAAGTCGGACTCGGGTCGTCGACTTGTAAATCAAACGTGCAGCTCGCCTGATCCCCCACTTCAAGATCCCCGGGGTCGAAGTCGCTAACCTCGTAGCCTGTTTTCCGTGTGACCACCTCGCCAGAGGCTTCGATACAATGCGTGAGAACTCCGATAACCGGGCACTCCGGCTCATCCAACGGCGGAGTAACGGGCTGCCCAGTCGCACAGTCCCCAAAATACCACCCTTCTTCAAGCACGGCTTCGGCCTGTGATTCCTGCCCATAATTAACCAGCAGCTGTACTTGCGGCTGATCATCCCCGTCACACAACTTGTAGAGCTCCGTGACCCCGCCGATCTGTTGGACCCCGTCAGAGTCAAATACACACCCTGACTCAAGTCCTGACTGGCAGAACGGCAGCGTAGCAGGGGGCGGGAACGACTGACCACAAGGGATCGCACAGGGCGGCTTGCCGTTGATCAATTCCCCTTCATACACCTCACCAGTAGCGCAATCCCACCACACAACAACTCCCGTATCACAATCAAAACAGCGATCAAAATACCTGACCTTGCTGGGTTTTATGTTGTAGTCGAGTAGAACATCCTGACGCTGGTCAGAGTTGTAAACAAAACGAATCGGCGCCTTGTCCCCCGGGCACACCCGGAAGCCGGCATACCGCCATTTCATATCCGGCAGGAAAATAGCCGGCGTCGGCAGACCCGCGCACCCGACAGGGGGGTCTGTATTGGGCCGCGTGCAGTACGAAGAATTCTGCAACGAGTCAGGCAAGATCGACGCAATACCTGCGCTGATCGCATCGACCTGCGCTGTCCAACCACCAGTACCATCGGGAATCGCAAACGTCGCATCGGGGCAGCCATCATCGAACACCGCCGTGATGGTTGCCCCCGTATCCCGGAAGCTGGTGTAGCTGTTATCCACACCGGCTTCATAGAACACCTGATGCCAGCACGACGCCGACAAAGGCATACGTGCTGGGGTCTTTCCCGCGTTGCTTCCTACTTCGGCCATGTCAAATCACTCAAGAAAAGGCTAGAGTATTACCCTCGAACAGGGCCGCCTGCTTCTTCAGCGGCTTCCGGCTTCGGAACAACCTCGCCGGACTTGTCGAGCTTGACTGAGACGGTGCCGCATACCTTGACGTTGGAGCCCTCAGCGACAACCAGCGTGAACGCCGGCACGTCGTTACCCGGTTCCTGCGTCAGCGGGTAGTCACCGCCCGGCTCGAGATTGGTCACTTTGCTCGTGTCGTCATCGGTGACCATTGCATCGCAAGTCGTCGACACGAAGTCGCCGTCAGCTTCATCGCCAAGATGGGCAAGGGTCATTGTGACGTCATGCAGGTAGACCGAAGCAGCATCATCAGCGGCGGCCCCCGAAGGAAACGTCGCGCCCGCAAGCGTCGCAATCACATCGGCGGCCGTCACCGTCACGTCAGCGCCATCAGCAGGAAACTCGCAGACAAACGGTCGCGTCTCGCAAGAATTGGTCGTGGGGTTCTGTCCTACATTTGCCATGTCAATACTCTCGTAAGTTTTCGTTTCGGGATTGAATACCGTGCACTCGCCTTTGACGAGAAACACGGGCTGGTCACAGAAGGGCCCTGAGGTGGCGGCCAATCCTGTTGCTTGGGGCTGGCACTGAAGCTGCGTCAGTATCTCTGTCAGAGTGTCACTCAAGCCCTCGAAAGTCGTATCGCCGGAGTCACCGCGCTTGCAAGCGCACATGGCGCTCAGCTCCTCGCAGCTGAGGGGCCTACACGAAACAAGTATGTGCTCAGACGGGTCCTCCGGAGCCTCGGTACCATGCAACGCCAGAAGGGCGCTGAGGTCGAACTTGTAAGTCCCCGGCTGGGGAATGATGTTCTCGCCTTCGACCAAAGTCTGGGTAACGAACGAGCCCTCATCGGTATCGCCTGTAGGAAAAGACAGCACCTCAATACCCGCGCCGTTCTGCACCGTTACCAGATAACCGCACGCATCGCCTGTCAGCGCCTTATCGATTACGCAGTACTGTCCGTTGCCGTCTACTCGAATTAAATTCATGTCAAGGCTTCGTATAGATTCGAGCGTACGCTATCTCAATCGCTGCCGGATAGCTCGCCGGGTCTGCCAACTGGCTGGGGGGGTTCCCAAACGGGTAGTTCCCGCCTACCGCCAGATTAATCAGCAGATACATTTCCTGATCGGGAATTATGTCCGCCGCTCCTGTGATGCAGTTTACCACTTGGCCGTTGCGGTAGTACTTCAAGAACTCGGGGCACCAGTGCATGCCGAAAGTCTGAAGAGACCCACAAGCAGATGGGTTGCAGTCCGCGGGCAAACCCAAGAACTGATCGTCCCCGTTGCAGTCTTGGTAGATGTTGAAGTTCGAATCCACGCTCTGGGTGTTTATGTTATATGACCGGAAACCGCCTTCGTCCAAGGACCATCGGCGATAATCGGTCGAACTCTGCTGGTCGCCTGAAAAATAATGCAGTGCATTGTTTGAACAGTTCAAGGAATTATTGTTGCCCTGCACCAACTCGGAAAAATCAATCTCCGGGTTGAAGTGCGGGGTCGGGTTGGCTATGCCTTCCATGATCGCTTTTTCAGAAGCGTTGTTGTAGTACCGGCAATTCAGCGCCCAGAAAGCAGGCCACGCGCCGTCCATGCCGCAGGGTACAAACGCGCACACCTCAACATAACCGTAGGTGAAGCAACCAAACTCTCTGGTAGTCAAGATACCCGACGTGTAGTTCTGTCCGCCATCCAAGCCGTTTGTCGTGACAGGCTTTGTTCCTGTGATTGGCGCGGCCGTAATCAACAAACGTCCCGTAGCCGGATCAATACTGAAAGGGTTCTGGTTCGTTGTGTCGCCGCCCAGAACATCAACGTAATACTGCTCTTCGTTGTTGATGGTCAAGCCCGGCCCCCAAAGGAAACGCGTACTCCACTTAGCGGGGTCGACGGGCTGGAGGGGGTTGTTGAACGTGTCCTCAAAGAACAGGTTGTAGTCTTCCTGCACCTCGAGCGGGGCGTCGTTCTTAACATTGAACAACGGTGCCGGGCTGAACTGCGGGCAAGTCAACACGATGATATCCCCGTAGCCATCAGTTGTACCTGTAGTGGGTCTGGGGCTTCGGACACGCCGAGTCCATACCCACTGCCCGGAATGTCCACTCAGCACAAGGGTCGTTGCTGCAGATGGTTATCTCGCCGCTATACTCGGTTGAGTAGGGGAACGAAACAGTCGTCCCATTTGCAACCGACAAGCTGGAGTCCGTATCCGTCCAATAAATGTCGAAAGTAGTCGCGCTGGTGCTGGTCGGAGATATCATTATCTCTCCAACGTGGTTCTTCAAGCAGTAAGTGATGCACTCTTTCGTCGGGGTTTTGTGGACCTTCAGGGGGCATATCTCGACGCCGTCAACGCGAAGCGACGCATAGGTCACACAAGGCGCATTCGGGTCCGGGATCTCGACGCAAGTGACGTTGCTCGCGCCTCCCGCCTTCCCCGGTATATAGGCGGCGACGCCTGTAACCGGGTCGACATAGACACACCCGTCCATCGTCTGAGGTAGATCCGTACCCGCGAGACGGATAAAAGAAGAACCGTCCAAACGACAACCCGCAAGCTCGCCCAACATGTCTTCAGGGAGAACTTGGCCGGGCTTGAAAAGCGTCTGGCCAGTCTTGCTTGGTATGTAAGCGGGTACGCCGGTAACTGGATCAACATAGACACAGCCGTCCATCGTCTGAGGTAGGTCCGTACCCGCGAGACGGACAAACTCTGTCCCGTTAGTGCGACAACCCTCGACCTCTCCCACCGTATTGGCGGGCAGTACTTGCCCCGGCTTGAAAAGGGTTTGAACCGCGCCCCCCGGATTGCCATCGGGGCCGGGATCGCCCTGCGGGCCCGCATCGCCTCGGGGGCCCTGCGTACCCGGCGGAACTGTCAGTAGGCAATCAGACGTAACTTCGCCCGTAACCGGATCTGAGACCTCAAAGCCTATCGTGGATACGCCGTCACCTAAGCAAGAGATATTTCCAGCAGAACCCGACGGGCCCGGGTTCCCCACCGGACCTTGGTCACCGTCAGGTCCGGGGTCGCCAGCAGGGCCCGGATCGCCAGCAGGGCCCGGATCGCCAGCAGGGCCCGGATCGCCAGCAGGGCCCGGATCGCCAGCAGGGCCTGGATCGCCAGTAGGTCCGGGGTCGCCAGCAGGTCCGGGGTCGCCAGCAGGGCCCGGATCGCCAGTAGGTCCGGGGCCACCGTCAGGTCCGGGGTCACCGTCAGGTCCGGGGTCACCATCAGGTCCGGGGTCGCCAGCAGGGCCCGGATCGCCAGTAGGTCCGGGGGCGCCTTGAGCGCCAGCGGGGACTGTCAACGTGCACGGGCCCGACAGCACCTCGCCTGTAATGGGATGTCGGATTTGCACTGTCAGAGAAGCGCCGTCCTGCGCTTCTACACAGCGCAGCTCCCCCATGACATCAGTGTTTTCAAAGCACTCCGCCAGTATCACTTTGATCCGGCAGCTCAAGCAATTGCAAGAGCACGCGCAGCTAGAATTCGTAGCCATATAAACCAACTCGTCAAAGCATTCGCGGGGCTGACCCCTGAATAAGGTCGGGAACCCCAGAATCTAAGTCGTAAAAAAGATTGTCGGAGCTCGTGCTTATTTCCCGAACGCCCCCCGCATCAGAATAAAAATCGTGGAACGTTCCTTGATCTACGTTGTCGAGAACCGCGTAAGCGTTATGCCCCAAATAAGCAGACGAAGCGCTATACGCTTTAACGTTGCGGGCCGACAAATTTCTTACCCCCCGGGCCAGAAGTAATATTCTATTGGTGTTTTCTCCCTGCAGGTTTTGCAGGTTTACCCCGTAACCGCCGCGGAGGAAAACTCCAAAACAAGACCCGCTTCGGACACAGATGTTACTCAGGCTCGATTTTTCGAAAAACCCCATCACCGCAGCTGTCACCCCGTCTTCCAAAGTGACCCTGTCTACATCGCAGTTAGAGGGGCGCGCGCCTGTTTGGAGGTTGGGGCTGCCCCGGACCGCCTCTCTCGACCGATCACATTTGAGGCTGTGAACAGTGACGCAATCCGCTCTGACCGATACGCCAACATTGCTATCTTCAACGTAACCGTTCTTTACAGTCGCGCCTGTTTCGTCTACGCGAACAGTGGAGCTTTTACAATCGCTAAAATGGTACCCGTCCAGTATTACATTGCGGCTTCCCGAAGTTATGTATACCCCGTGATCCCCTATTCTTTTAGCTGTTATAGAATCCAAGTATTTAATTTTCGTGGGGACGCTGTCGAAATACTTGTAGCTGTACGCGCCGCACAAAACAGTAGAGCCAAAGTTATCCGATGTTATTCTGTACTGGCTAACATTCTCCGAGTTTGTGTCCCTGATTAAAATGTGCCAATTACTAAGTGAAGTCAACTGATCAGCAAAACCCAGACCTTCTACTTTTCCTACCGTGGATTCCGGGCACTTATCCAGTGTTATGCCTGTTATCTTGCCTTCCACGTATACATTGTCTACGCATATAGACGGGCTGTTTCTAAATTCCAACGCAGAATAATTATTGTTATTTTTAGCTGGTCCTGTAAGAGGGTATAGAGAATCATAAAGAGCTGGAGTGTCCAAACCATAAAACTTAAACCGGCCCGTAAGCCGGGTGTCGCCCGAGTCATAAAACCCGATAATAGGTTTCTCTTGCGCTGGGTCAAATGCCTGTTTGATCGTCACACACCCGCAAGCCCTTAGGTGCAAAGACTTGTTGGTCACTACTATTGGCTGGTCGACAATATACTCGCCGGATAGCTCAACGCAGCTGTTGTTCGCCGCCCCTTCCAGAAGAGCTTTAAGTGACGTGTTCATAAAACGGGGGCACTTGATCGGCATCGGGGTTCACAAAACATCGCGTTTCTTTTAACCCAACGTTGCGGGGTCACAGCAAACCATTCCCATCCAGCTCACAGTGCCATTCATCGTCTCGGCATCCGCCAGTCCAGCCGTCATGCCGTTGGTAACCAGTAGCAGCCTGAAACAAATCTGCTGCGCGCCTGAGAGAGCTACCGTGGTGAAAGCCCAGTCATTGAAGCTGATCTCGCCGATGACGCTAGAAGTCTGTCCGTTGTAGTTAATGTCGTCGACACCCCCTATAGCCATGTTGAACCACGCGACGCCGTCAACGCTGTACTGCGGGTGGAAGACCAGACGTCCTGCAAAATCGCCGTCTCCTGCCCTTCGCAGCTTGTAAGAGAAGTAAGTGTCAAGACGGACGTTTACCGGACACTTGGGCAACACGACGTCGACGCAGAATTCGGCCAGCGGAGTATCGCTCGCCGGGTCGCCCACAACGATATTCGGCGGCAGCGCTCCGCCCGTGCGCCTCTGGTATGAGGGGGCGAAACAAATCTGGCTGTCATCACAGTAGGTCGCTTGGATCGTCTGATCGACGCAGCGAATGTCCTGAACCGGGCCGCGATCCGGGTCTGCCAGATCGCCCAAAGTGAATACTCGAGCACTGTCCGTGTCAATAGGGTTCCCGTCTTTTCCGAGAATCGGACCGATGGTCACACCGTCGTCGGCGACAAGGTTAGAACCTCCGTCTTGAAGAGTCGGCGGTTCTACAAACTCCTTGCACCAATCGCGGACCCAGACGCCTGACACGCAAGTGAAAGCGCAGAACCCGTTCGGGTAGCAAACCATCACTGTGTCGCCGTCGAGCTTGTTAGCCGTGCGGGGTGATTCAGGCGGCAGTGCCGGCGGCTCAGCCATATCTATCTCGGTCGCGTCGATCAGGTAGTACTGGCGGTTGTTGTCCAGCACCTTGATGAAGTCGAGGCTCCACGCTCCTTCGACGCACGTCCAATATGACAGCCCGTTCGGGTGGCACTCGACAAGCGTGTCGCCGTCGGCCTTGGCTCCTACGTACGCCGGACCCACAGGCGGCGCGTCCGCGTTCAACGGCGTTCCGTTGACGCCTTGGTATGTGCAGCAGTTGGCGAACGTCAGAGTGAAAGGGTTGCCTGCGTTGTCGACAAACGAGAACCCGTTCGGCAGGATGTCGCTGATCGTGGCGTTGCAGTTTTCTGCGACAAGCTGACAAACATCGACCCTGACCGTCGCGTCGTTGCCGTCGCCGCCAAAGCCGAAAGTCAAAACTGATCCGGCAACCGTGAGGTTGTCGGTGTCGATCTTGATGGCGGGGATGTTAAACATCTTCTGTCCACCCGGGCACCCGTTGTCGAATGCCATGACCTGCGTACCGTCATCCAGCGTCAGGCAATTCAGGCTGGCCTTCGGGAACACGACGTCCTTGCCTTGGCCGTCGCACGTCAGCAGGCGCAGCGTGTTAGTCGCGAGCGTGTACTCGCAGCCCACCAGCATGTTGGGCAGCGGCACCAGCATGGCTTTGTTCTTGTAAGTGAACGACAGCGCACAACCCGCTGCGCTCTGTACAAACTCGAGACACACTTCGTCGGCCGGCACGCCTACAGGAACCACGATGCCCGGACCCCCCTTGGCGTCCAGTATGGTCAGCGTGCAGGTATCACGATCGTAGATGAACCGATCCTGCGGAATGAAGTACGAAGTCAGAACACCTTTCTCGTTCTCGTACGACAGTTCGCAGGTCAGCGGATCGAAGTCGAACTTGCCGCAGTTCAACTGGAAAGGTGAACCGTTGTGCGTGACAATGTGCGTCGCCGAAGCGTAGTCAAACGTCGAAGCTACAGGCGGCGGCAACTTAGCCAGAACCGCCGCACCGATATCGAAAGATTCAACCGCCCCGGATTCAGTCACTCCCCGGAGGATACAAGTCTCGGGGTCCCACCCGACGAAGTCCGTCTCGAGTTTGTCGGCAACCGCCGCCCCGATGTCGAACTCGCGCTCGACGCCGTCCGGACCCCGCCCCGTGAGGGTGCAGGTCTCTGCGTCCCACGTGACACCGCCCAGATTAAGCTTCGCCGCAATGGCGTCGCCAATCGGATACGAAACCGGATTGCCGTCAGGACCTGTGCCCGACAACACGCACGTCGCCGGATCAAAACTTATCGAAGAACCGCCTTTGCAAGCCATGATGAAACCTATAGGTGATGGACCGTGACCAGAATGTCTTCCGGTACGGGTACGACGGGCAAGCCGTCACAATCGGCCAATGTGAACTGGTACTCCCCGGGAGGTAGCTCGAACGTCGTCGACTCGTCGACACAGAGCTCGCAGCCGCATTCATCAAGAACGGGCACCGCTTCAAAACGCGTACAGCAGCACGTCCAAATACACTCATCAACGCACATGCACAGGCCTTCGGGCACGCGGTGAACTTTCACCAGCGCCTTCCAGCCGTTGCGGACCTTGAACTTGAACGACACCGCTGAGGCTTCGCACTCGTTCCACGGCATCTGCACCCCCGGCGGGGTTCGGCAGCAGTTCATGCGACCTTCACTCCAAGGGTAGCCTGACAGTCCGACAAGTAGCGCTTCTCGACCTCGAAGGAATGCGGCAGCGGCTCGTCGTCGCAAGAACAAATCTCGTACGTGCCGGGCTTCGCGATGATCAGTTCCTCGCCGTCATGGTCGAAAACGTAGGGACACTCGGGCGGGTAAGCCACCGAGCCAATAACCTTGCAGGCGTCATCAAGACGCAAGCGCTCAAGCCCAAACGTGCGGCCCTCCAGACCCCAGAGCACCACGCACACGCAGCGCGTGTCGACCGAAAAACGAAAACAAGTCGGCTTCTCTTTCGGCACGCACAGACAAGACGACTTGGCGCTCAGACTGCCAATCGATCGGTACGGTATCGCAGTCGCCATCAGCGTCCCGCCGAGCGGGCCATCCCGCGCACGAGCTCAACATCGACAAACGACTCCTCGAGCGAACGAATCTCATCCGGGTCGAGCTCTTCTGGCTCTTCGAAATGAGCCATCTCCATGAAGTGGGACATCTGCTGGCAAAGCCCTCGCAACGTGTCGCGCTGAATCGCCCACTCAACCGCGGCTTTGCGCGGAATGATCACGCGCGGGTCGTGCCAGTAGAGCGACTTGGAAGTCCGGCCGCGCTCGACGCCGCCGTAGCTATATGTGACCGAGCCCTGACCCGGTATCTTGGCCAGAACCCGATCGCTGTACAGCTTCAGGATATGGACCGACGTGTCACGACGTGTATCAAACAAGCGATCGCCGACACGAATTGGGTCCCCGTCAAAGATCATCACAAGCAGCCCCCGGGCAAGTGGGGCCACTGTACTGGGGCTTACGCGATCTCAGGAAACCTACGACAATTCAGGTGGGCTAGTCCGCCCCGCTCCTACTGCAGTAGCTGTGGAGCCCCTTGAGGCGGCTGCAAACCGGGTTGTCCTGCCGACACGCCGCCGGTCAATTGCTGCCCACCGAGCGCGCCGCCGGCCGCCGCAGAGCTTGCGACCCCACCGGAGATGTTCGATATGGTGGCAATGGCGGCTTGCAGCTCGCGCGCTTTCGCCTCCTCGTACTGGCTGTCCGGGATCGTCTTCCGCGGGTCGTATCCGCCTTGGGTGAGGAACTCCCGAAGGATGTCCATGACCCCCTCGACCGGTATGAGCCCCGCTTGGAAGAACGGCAGCAGCACGCCAAGGTCTGTCTGCAAAGAATCCCGGTGGATCTGCCGTGCGAGCTGGGTCGTATGGCCCAGAACCACGACTTCTATATCCCCGAAGATATCCGGGTTGTCGCTCGTCACCATGACAAGCCGGTGCAGCTGCTCGATCGACGGCTTGGTCAGCCCCAGATCCACGTTCCGGATGATGCACTTCAGGTTGGTGAACGCGTTGCTCTGTAGCTGTGCGAGTCCTGAGGCCGTGCGTGTAGCCCCTGAGCCCACTGCTCCTCCGGCCAAGTACCGCGGCAGTCCCAGCAGCGTCTCAGCGTGCTCGATCTGCTCGGCGATCAGGCCTGAGAACAGGTTCACGTGGCTCTGCAGCTGATGTATCCCGATCATGTTGCCCGCCGTGCCGGTGTTCAGGCTGTTCTTCATGTGCACCGAGCCCGGCTCCAGATCGATCGCCTCGTCCGAACCGTCTTCAGTCTCGCGCAGCGACTTGTCGACTTCGAAGATCGGGAACGCTGTGAACGACAGATCGTACGGAATGGCGGTCATCGCCGAGTTGATCAGCGACTGCGTGTCTTTCAGGCGGTGGTACGTGCCCCGACCGTGGAACGCGCCCGGGCACTCGTACATCACGACCTTGTGTAGCGGCCGCTTGCACGCCGGGTCCAGTGATTGTTGAATCCGGATCGGCATCCCGGCGCAGGTAAAGACCTCCACTTCGTAGCACATCTCCGGGTCGACTTCTTGGCCGCCGTACGACTCCACGTTGTTGGCAATCAGCATGCGCCCGTCGATCTCACCCCAGTAACGGGTGATGTCATACATCTTGTCCTCGCGATTGAACGCGGACCCCCGGAGTTGATCGATGTCCCCGAACTGCCCGTGCTTGCAGTGGCTGTAGCCCGTCGGATGACGCAGCAGGATGTAGTCGATGTTCTCCTTGTGCCAGTCGCACGACGCCGCGCGCATGAGATCCGACTTCGACATCTTCTCGAAGTAGACGCAGTACCGGCCGTCCTGCGTGTCCGTGCTGCATGGACTCGGCGCGAAGTGCGTCATGTCGAGCGACTGGAATCCGAGGTTCTTCCGGTAGTCGAACACCGGCTTGCTCTTCGACGTGAACGCCGCCTTCCGATCCAACGTGGGAAACGGCCCGTACAAGACCCCAGTACCAAAGAGCACCATGTCGAACAACGTACGGAAGTACGCTGTGTAGTAGTTCGTCGCGTCGAGTCGGTCATTGACCTCGTGCTTGCAGCGCCTGACCGCGTATTCGCTCTCCGCTTTCGCCTCTTCCATGAGCTTGTCGGCCATCAGGTCGATCGCTTCGGTCACCTGCGTCTCGGTCAGTACGACGCCTGTCGCCAAGAGCAGCTCGATCTCGCTGACGAGCGACTGCGTGGCCCGGTCCAAGAGCACGGGCGGCACGTCCGGTATTGTCGTCGGCCGCATGTCGAACGTCGGCTGACCGGTCTCGGCACTGAGCGTGTCAGTCAGAAACGCGTACATCCGCTTGGTCATCATCTCGATCAGCGGGTAGTAGAGCGCCGCGGCTCCCCCGTCGGGCAGGCAGGCCAGCTCCTCGCAGGCGAATTCCGTGTGGTAGGCCATGAGCGCTTTCCGCTGCTCATCCTGAATGCCGTTCGAACACTTGTTGCTGAACGCGTCGTGCGCCGCCTGCTCCACGTACTGACCAAGCGCCGAGTCCGTATCTTCCGCGTTCCTGTGCTCTCGAGCCCGCTCCCGGTCGACCCGGGCGTTCTCTACCCGGATGCGGTTCGCCTCGTTCTGCTTGTCCCCCCCGATCGAGACTTCCTGCTGCAACCCTTTCACAATGGGCGCAGAGGAGGGGACCACCACCCGGCTGGTCGGGTTCATGACCCGACGGAGGTGTGCGGTGTTGTTCGCCATGCCTTACTCCTGATCGTCGCCGGGGGACAGGACGACATGCTCCGGATAGGACAGTCCGAACTCTCGGGTGTCAAAGAGCACGACCGACATCCCCAGCGCCTCAGCATACCGAATCATGAGACTCGCCGGCAATCCGCAGTGCCCCCGCTCATAGGCGCTCAGCGTGTCAGGGCGCGCTTGCAGCTGCTCGGCCATGGCCTTCTGGGTGATCTGGGAGATCACGCGGTACTCGCGGAGAACCGGCCCGGCGGTCCCGGCGAGCAGTACTTCAGGGAGCAACAGCTTCTTGTCGGGCATCAGATCATCCAGTTACCTTGCGCTGGCGTCTTCTTCAAACCGAATCGGGGTTTTCTGAGCGACGCACCGTTCGGCATATTGTACTGCCCCTCGTTAGTATGTCGCCCTGCTCCCACGTTGTAGTACATCAGGGCGTACTGCACTGCGTCCATGCCGTGCGACGCGTCGTCTTTCGCCGGCTTGTCAGAGGTGATGCCCAGATGCTCCTTGCTCGCGTCCCAGTGGTAGCCGCCTGAGAACGACGTGATCGCCTCGACGCACCGCTGGTTCACCCCGAAGCGTCCTTCGGCCCTGAGATGCGAATTCACCGCCTCGAGCCGGACACTGATACTGTTGGACTTGCAGTGGTGGTAGGGAAACCCCCGCTGTTTCAGGTAAGTGATGCACCTTGCCTTGTCGATCGGCGAGCGGTTCCCGCCGCTCGGGTCTCCCGTGGCGATGCGCGGTATACCGACGTACCGCTTGTTCAGCAAGGGCAAGAGATAGTCATCGATGAACATCTCGAGCCCCGAGTCGGGTACCGCCAAGAGATCCAGCAGGACGACTTTCCGCTCCTGCTGCTGCGTGATCGCCGCGGCGGTGTACATCCCAAAGTCGAATCCGATGACCAAGGGCGTCGTGCGGTACGCTTCCTTGTCGGGCCGCAAGATATGCCGCCGTTCAGAGAAGCTGGAATACACCGGCCGGCCCTGCCCGCCGTAGGTGTACTGGCCGAGCACGAACCGCTGCAGCATCGGCCAGTCGTAGCGGTAGTCTTCGGCTAGGTCTAGCCAGTACTTCATGCCGTCCGCCACGTGCTGTACGTTCTCGGCGTCAGGGTTCGGCTCGAACGTCCAGAGCTTCGGGTCTTCCGGATCTGTCGGATCTCGCCGGATCAGCACCGCCGGGGGGTACTTGTAGAGCTTGTATCGAGGGTCCGGGTTGATCTCGAACATCTTGTACAGCCAGCTGCCGATCGGCGGCGGGTTGTAGTCGAGCAAGATCCCTTTCCATGTGATGGGCGCGGTCGACCCCCGCGGATACCGGCATCGACTCAAGAGGACCTTGACGATCGACGGGATCTTGATCTCCGCCGCTTCATTGATCGCTGCTCCTGTGATCTCAAGAGATAATAAGTTCGCGACCTGAGCCGGGCGGTCCAATGGAAAAAATAAAAACTGGGCATGGACAGTAGTCCCATCGGGGAGCCTCATCTGCATCAGCACAGTTATAGGCGAGCCATAAACGACTTTCACGGCTTGAGGGGGCAACCACTCCAAAAACGTGGGGAGCGTTGTTGTTTTCAACTGAGCGTATGTGGATCGGATCACTGCCCATTTCGTGTACCTCACACCGTGCTTGTCGGGCGCCTGACGCTGAGCAAGTCTCACCAGCTCGATCGCCATCGCAGAAGTCTTGCCAATACCCACCCCCGACATGAGCGCCTTGATCCGCGAGTCGTTGTCGCGGTGGTATTTCAGCGGCGTCGGGTTCGGTATGTAGTCGATATCCCTAGTCTTTCGCTGGCTTGGCAGTGCCGGCTTCTCGAAGAGCGACTTACCCTGCGGCCCGTCCTCGATCACCTGATCGGGGTCCGAGAACATCATCAGGTCTTTCAGCGAAAGACGATCATCGATGTGATCTTCTTCCAGCTGCTGGTTCAGCGAGCGCAGTACCGTCGAGCTCGCGAAGATGCTCGTGTTGTCCCGCTCCTCGTCGTTACCCTCGAGCATGGAGCGGACGTCGTCGGTCAGCTCATCAAGAGCGGAGGCGTCGTGAGGGAAACCCTCGATCGGGTCTAGGTCAGACATCGGGTAAGAATGGACTGTAGATGATGCGGGCACCCATGTGGAAGAGCTTAAGTAACGTCGAATTCGGAAAGTTTGCTGGAAATCGCGAGCAATGGACTGAGCCTGTGGGCGCCCAGCGGTACGCGACTGTTTTCGACTTGTAGGGTTTCTTGTCAGACACGGACGCACCCCGCGGAATCCAAACCCTCTCCAATATCAAACGGGCAGAATACCCACACCGTCACGAGGAACTTGGAATCCACAACATACGAGTCGTCTCCCGGGCGTATCTTACCGGCGTCTTCCATCATAGCCTTCAGTTGAAAAGCTGCTTCGAGATCAAAGACGCTGCGCAAGCAGGCACTCCCCGAGAGCTGGAACATGATCGCAGACTTGTAGGGTTTCTCGTCAGACATCGTGTAAAAAGGGGCTGTAGATCAGGCGGGCGCCCAATTGGAAACGCTTTAACAAAGCTGAAACATCAGAGTTTGCCGGAAATATTGAGCAACAGTAAGAACCCGTAGACGCCCACACGTACGCGACCAGCTTCGACTTGTAGGGTTTCTTACTCAAAGTCGACTGCTGCGATCCGGGGGATGTTGTCGGGTACGTCTTCAAGGCCGTCTGTGTATTCCCCTTCAAGAGTTGGCTCCGTGTCCTGTGCCGGGGCCTTGGTCGCCCGGGGCTGTTCGGCGTTCGTATGGCCGCTGACGGGGGCGGTGACGCCGAGATTGATGTTGAGCGACGGCATGTGGCTCGTCTGCTCCTGCGGCTTCTGGGCCCAGCGATTCGAGCTCCGCTTGGCAAGCTCCACCAGCAGGTCCTTCCTGACCTTGAAGAGCTCGAGCTGATTTCGGTTGAGTGAGTGGTCGGTCGACGCGTCCTCCATCTCCTGATACAGCTTGAACGCGAGCGCGTCGGCAAACGCCTCGTCGTCCTCCATCGCATCGACCTCGTACCCCGGCTGGGCCGCGACGAACGCCGCCACGTCCGCGACGTTCAATCTCAAGTCTGTGGCGATCTTGTGGAGCGAGAAGCCCTGCGTACGTAGGTGCCGTAGCGCGGGGTAACCCAACAAAGACAATATCTCGATCGCGTGCCCGGCGGCATGCACGATCTTGCCCAGCTGACGTGCGGTATCCGAGTCGCCGAGTACGGCGGCCACTTGGTTCAGCGCTTCTTCCCGGTTGATGGTGGGTAACCGGGCCGCGCGCTCGCTCGCCGCCACGCCGATATCTGGCGAGGAGCGATCCACGTTCGACTCTGGGAGAGCCGGTATGCGGACATGAGATGTGTCCTTGCAAAGCGTCCGGGAGCGTGCCATGTGTACAGTATGCCACGCTCCCAGCGGGTTAATAGCCCACGTTGCTGACGCGGGTACGGCGACTCGTACCTCCTCGCGCCGTCTTCGGGTTGGGAAGCTTGGCGATCACGTCCCTGAAAGCGGCCGGGTCGCTCGCCGCCATGATCAGTGCCGCTCGTGTGACGTGCGAGACGCTATCGGTCTTTCCCGCCTTGAGGAGTTTCTCGACGGCTTCGATCAGCGGCCTGTAGTTCGGTGACCCCGCTTTCACTTTCATCTCGACGACGCTCACCTTCACGTTGCCGATCTCCTCGGGGTGTCGTGGGAAGCGGTGCTTTCGTCGAAAAGTGGGGCGGGAAGTTGAACGCGTCGCCGGTGAGGGGCGAGGGGAAGACTGGGGGGTTGACCGGCTGGATCTTTTCTTGCCGGAAGTTTTTTTGCTGGTAGCGGAGGCCGAGCGTGGTGTCAACTGCGCGGCGGACTGCTGCGCGGCGGAGCGCTTTTTGCTCGTAGCTTTCTTCTTGCTGGTGGTTTTCTTCTTGGCGGCCATGGGGGTAGTCTTTCGGTAGGGGTGGAGGTTCGGGGAGCTGGGCGATCGGGCGGTCTAGGTAGTTGCGCATGTGAGTAAGCACCCGCATGTGCACCTTGATGGTCGCCTGAGCGACGTCATGGGGGTTGGGTGGGCGCTTCGCCGGGGGACTACGGATCTCCAGCTCCTCGTCATCACGCCCGTCATTGACTATCATCACGACCCGCCACCCTTTCCAGTAGCGGCGGCCGATCATTCGCCAGTACCATGGAGGCTGTTGTTCTATCACGCCGAGGCTGTATCGCAGGTCAGGTTGGTCCATGCCAGGCTCCGGTTGCAAGGCGGGTATTGTAGGAGCTGTGCAGGTATTGTCAAGGGGTGGTAATCTGCCGGCTCTTTCAAACAGGTGCATACCTATAATGACTGTCATCGCGTGGGACGGGCGGTACATTGCTTCCGATTCGCAGTCCGAGTACGGAGGCCTGCTCGGCAGCTGCACGAAACTCTGGCGGGGGGTCGATCAAGACCCTGGCGCAGTGGTCGGTATCGTCGGCTCCTACCGAAGTAGCAAGCTCGTTGCCGACTGGTACGCCAAAGGCTTGGGCGCGAGCGAGTTTCCCAAGCTCCTTGCTGCGGACGACGACCGCACGGCCGTTATTGCTGTGGGTAGCGACCTGCGAGTTACGACCTTTGAGGGCAACGCCTGCCCGATCGAGGAGCAGCTCTCTATCTATGGCTGGGGCGCGGGCGGTGAAGTTGCCGTGGGCGCGATGGAGTTTGGCGCATCGGCCATGGAAGCTTGCGCCATTGCTTGCCGGAGGATGTCGGGCTGTGGGGGCGATATCCTGTACTGCGATATAGCAGATCTTGACGCGAAGCTGGCTGTCTGGAAACCGTAGGTAAGACAGGCCTCCCGCGTAGGAGCACAAAAAAATATGCCCAAGATCTCTGACGATAACGACGCCAAGCAGTGGTACGTGCTGAAGGGTAAGCGAGTCGTGGGTGTGTATTCTTCTAACGAAGTCGCGGAATTCCTGCTCATCGGGCGGGTACGTAATTCCGATCGGGTGAGCGTGGATGGGGTGTTTTGGGAGCAGGTCACTCAGGTTCCTCAGCTCATACCTGATGCCCTATCGGATCTTCACGATCTCAGACGTTGGCTCCCGGGGATTTTTCCGCGTGGGGAGGCGGAAAAATAATACCCCCGCTTGCGCTGCTCCTAGCTCAAAAAAACTAATTCTCCTGTGAAGCGCTGCTCCTTGGCGCGCGCGGTACCGGGGGTGGGGGGTGGGAGCCTCGCCACCGGAGCTCGGTCCAAGGGTGCCCCCGGGGGTGGGGGCCATGCTTGCACTGTGGCGGGGTCAGCCTTGTATTCAGGAGCAAGGGGCCAGGCTTGCGTTGTAGCGTGGGGTCAAGGTTGCAGTGTAGCCGCGCTCCTTGGCTCCCCCGGAACGTGCGGAATCTCACGAAACATTACCAGTTTGTAACTAAACTAATGCATGTACTTTGCCGCTAACGTACATGTACTGCACGGTTTCTGCTATGCTGTACCTAATCCCAAGGGCATCCGGCTCTCGGGATGGAATCGCAGTACCTAACGTTGTACATAAGTTGTACATAACTGGAGCTAACAGACCTCATGACCAAGCAACAAGCCAAGCCTGACACCATGTCAGTTGACGTACAAGATGAGCAAGACGAGCAAGACTCAGATACCGTAGATCATGCGGCACTCGCAATTGCTACGATACGTGAGCAAGCCGGGTCGTTCGCTGCGTCTATCACGGCGGCGCGAGATACCGTACAGCAGTGGTGCATGGCCATCGATGCCATGCCGGAACGTGACGACGCCGTAGCGGTGTGTTCGGCGGTCTTAGAGATCGTACAGAACACGCACGGCTTGAACGTCGACAGGCTCGCCGGTTTCCTCAACGAGAATTTGGTGAAAGTCAAGCTCATCCAGAAAGACGGTAACTGGATCGCCAAGAACGGCGGCAAGGCCGACAAGTATGAGTCTACGATCAGTACGTGCGGCCACGCATGGTTTGAGTGGGTAGCGGTGGGTAAGCTCAGCGCTGAACCTGCACCACTCGACGCAGAGAAAGTAGCTCGCGCCGCCATCAAGCGCTTGCTGCAAGACAACCCGCAATTCGAGGATGCGGACCTCGCCCACTACTTTAAGGTGTCTCTGGTCCGTACCGTACGCGCCGAACTCGACGCTAGCCCGGCGGCGCAGAAAGCCGCGCCCCTCGCCACGCCGGAGGAGATGGGTGCCGAGAGCGAAGCGGTATGATTGTCTACAGCGCCGTTCCTACGTCCCGTCACGGCAAGAAAGCCGGTAACCCTAACCGAGACCGCGCCAAGCCCGCCACGCGGCTCCTGCCGAGTCGGCAGGCCAGATCGGCCAGCAAGCGCATGGCGAAGCTCACGGGCAGCACGACCCCGGAGCTAGGAGCACAGCTTAGTAAGTAGTCGGTAGTACGGTACCCCGGGATCGGCCCGGGGTATCTGTCAGGAGCGGGGTCAACCTTGTATTGTGGTTGACCCCGCTCCTGACAGGTAAAGGCTAACGCCCGAATCTGTACGTAACGCCAAGTCCCTGACTGTAGGCCGGGGCAGCTAGCACCACGATGGTGGCCGGGTTCGTATCCCGTGAGCGCATCGCGGTACAGCAGCAGGATAGATGGCGAGACACGCGCCTATATAGGGTCGAGTAGCTTCACAGCGAATCGATCCCCCAGCACGACGCACGTTACCAGCGTGGCGTCCGCTCCTGCCTGTTTGATAGCCGGCAAGTGTTAATAAGTGTGTACAAACACGCTAATAACCCTACGGAGCAAGGGGTCTAGCACTCTCTTTTCGGGTCGCGCAGCACCTACAGGTAACGTAACTAACGTGACAACTGAGGAGCGGTACGTCTGGTGGTATGGGCGTGCCGTTCCTTACTGTTTGAGGGAAGATATATGCAGTACGAATCCGAACTTTTTAGGCGGATTAACGTAGTTCAGATAAAGTTGGGTCATAACGTACGTCATATACTCCAAAATGTAACAAAATTGGGTCGCGGGGGTCAGGCAATTTTGCGTCGCGTCACAGCAAGGAGCTTAGCCGAATCAGGCCTATATGACGTACCTCCAGAAGTCCAAAACGAGCGCTTTTTGAGGAATTGTATGGGTTTTCAATTTTTCCAAATTCCAAATTTAACGCAAGATTCAACAACTTGCAGCGGTTTTTGCGATATGTGACGTACGTTCTCGTCCAAAACGTTACAGAATCGGACGCATACACTTACGACACCTCAATAGCCATATAGGCAGAACGCGGCTCCCAGCGATTTTTCCCTGAAATAATACAACATCAAAAGCTGTAACGCCAAAACATCCATAGCTATTGGAGAAAAGTACTTTTTTAGCGAAAAACGTACGTTTATTTGCCATTTTGTTACAGCCAAATTCAGCCTAGAAAACCTGCAAATTCTCAGCACTACTACTCTCTCTCTTATCTAATAAATTGTAGTAGTAGTACAGGTATGTTTTCTTTGTTTTGTTTTGCTTATCAAAACTTTACGCGAATTTCGGAGCGTTACAAATCGAAAAAAGCGTGACGTTTCGCCAAAATAACCGCTCTTTTGGCCTCAAAAAGCGCAACAACCCCCATTCGAAAACGTTACAAGACCCCCTAAAAAGCACCTAAGTCTTTGAATTGGTTGAGGTATTTACAATCCCAATTCTGTAACGTTTTTAATCACTGTATGCTTCGCCAGTAAAACGGCTAGGAACAGCAAATCCGCGCCCCTTCCAAGCCCCTAATCGACTCTGTTCCCACCCCCAGCCGCCGAAACACCCCAAGGAGCACGGTTTTAAGCTCCCCTAAGCGACTTTCTCAACCGCCCCGGTGTCGGCCATAGTCTAGCGCCGTCCATCACCCTTAGATCGAAGCTCCTTCTGAGCGCTTACCAAACAGGTTTGTGCGGTTTTCGACCGTAAACAGGCTTGTTTGCTCAGCGTACAGCTGAAGTACGAAACCTCAGTAATTCTTGCCAACCGGAAAGGTTTACTCGTTTCACCTACCTCACAGGAGCACAACACACCATGTCACGTACATCTACTACACATCCCGACATCACCACGGCGGACAATCTCCACAAGCTGGCCGAGTACATGGACCTTCATGTGCCCGCCGATCGCATTAAGATGAACCGCTTCGCCACCCGCCCTGACGACGAGGTACGCGCTCGTATGGCAGAGAACCCGGACAGCGCCTGCACGGCCCACTACCTGCCGATGCGCGATCTCGTCAGCCGGGCGGTCTGGTCCCGAGATGGGCAGAACCTCCCCGAGTGCGGCGCCAGCGCCTGCGCCCTTGGCTGGGCCGTGATCTGTTTTCTCGATGAAGTGAAGATCATGCAGAGCAACCACACCCCCGACACGCCGCTCGACTACGAAGACGTCGGCATGAGGTTCTTCCCCGCCCTGTACGGCGGCGAGGACGCGAATGGCGAGGAGCTCAATGACTGCGACACCAACCCCTTGTGGGAGCAGGTGTTCGGCGCTGATCTCTCGGACGACAAGGAGCAAGTCATTGAGCGCATCCGTGATCTCGCTTCCGAGCTCAGGTTCGGCTAACCCTTAGTCAACCAACACACGATCCACCCACCCTTTCCCGGCCCTTGTGGCCGGGATTTTTTTGGCCTTCATTTTGTGACACCCAGACAGTACATGTATATTCATCATTACCACTACAACCCCCACCCACCGGAGCAATCACGATGGCGCTGGACCCTGACCGCCACACCGTGCCCTGCGTGCTTCGCTGCTCCATCTGCGGAGCACGCAGTTATGTCTACAAGAGCAGAAACACATCCTCCTCTGCCAGCTCCCGGGAGTCGGCAGAGGAGCGGCGCTTGCATCACACCTGCCGCACCTCGAAGCACTGGCTCAGCAGCGTGAACCTCATCACGCCCTTCTTTCGCTACCAGCTCTCACACCGGCGCCCACCCCAAGGAGCAGCACGCCATGAAGAGTGAAGAGATCCTGTCTAACCTACACGCTCGACGCAGGCGAGCGATACTCCTTGACACGGCTGAGCGTTGTCAGGGGTGCGGCGCCCTATGGCATCTCAGAGACGCGCCCGGCGAGGAGAAAGAGAAAACAGAGGAGCTGCGCCTGTTCGATATCTGCGAGGAGCAGTGCCACGAGAGTTTCCATTACGCCCCGGCCTTCAGGTATCGCCATGCCAAAACATAAACGACTCGAGACCGTCGTGCGCTGCGGTGCGTGCGGGGCGTGCAGCTATTATTACATATACAACGCCCTGCCATCCAATGAGAACCGGGAGGAGCATCGCGCCCATCAGCAGTGCATGCAGGCCCACCACTGGACCCATCAGAAAACCATAAAAACGCCCGTGCTTGCCTACCAAAACAAGTATCCGGACGTGAGAGTGACACCATGAAAGAGCATGAACTTACCAAGAGCAAACGATGCCTGTATTGTGGGGCGCTGTACAACTCGGCGGAGCTGGATAGACCAGCTACGGCTCACGAGGAGAACGCCGCCGTGATTCATTGCATGGACCACTGCGTGTCCGAGCTCGAGTATGGCGTCAACTTCGACGATCTTGACCGCCACGGCGTCACTTACCAACAGCGCTGGATCGCCGCGCCCGCTGTTCCTTGGAGTAGATAATGAACAAGACCGAGCCCATACAAGTCATCACCCGCTGCCACAAGTGCGGCCGCCCGTCGCGCCTGCTCACACGCCACAAACGACTGGCCTTGCCTGTGGATGGGCCCTTCCCAACAGAGCCAGATCAATTTGCCGAGAACTGGGAGACTGTCTGGGAGAACGTCGACTCATACGAGCACGTATTTACAGGACAGCCCGGCAAGCTGTTCTGTCAAGCGAGCTGTGCGCCTTACACCTTGATCAACTCTCCCCTGTTCGAGTACTACATACCCGAGGAGCTGCGCGATGGAGACCCATAAAACCCTTGACGCCATACCCTGCTGCCCGAACTGCGGCGCGGACGACTACGGGTCGGCCCTTCAGAGGGCTATGCATGCCTATCGAGGAGGGATCGATCGAGCGCGCTACAGCCGAAAGATGTGCTACATGTGCCGGTTCCACTGGCGAGAGTGGAACTGGGAGCCTGCCGCGTGCAAGCCCCCTTTCAAGGAGCACAGGTCATGAACCGCCCGGACTACCAGACTGTGCTGTGCACTAACTGCTGGAGCCTGAATTGTACGATAAAATACCTGTACTCTAACGGCTACCTGGACCGTACCCGCACCATCGGTATCGTCGGCGGCTGTGAAGACTGCCCGAACTACTTCAGATGCAGCAAACGCGGCGCGACCCTCGAGCAGTTCATCATCGATCATGCCTTGACCCCCGTACCTGAGTTCAAACGCACGACCCTCCACCCGTCCCACCCACCAGAGAGAAAAACCATGACTGCAACAACACCCACCACGCGCATCCTTCCCGCTATCCACCCGGCCGACCAGCCGGCGACGGGATACCACCCGGACACAACCTACCCGCTTAACTACGAGAACTACACGGATAACGAGGGGGTGCAGCGCCAGTATGCGGCACAGTTCATCACCCCGGCTGTGTTCGAGAACCTGATCGCGAAGCTCGACGTGATGGATCTCCTGAAATCCCCCCCGACGACCTTTGACTTCTCGCCCCAGTGCGCTGCGTTCGAGCACGTGAACCTGTTGGCTTTGACAGAAGTCGGCCTGCCTGAGAGCGTGCTCGAGGCCATGTACGCCACGATGGACAACGACTATCCGAGAGACGAGAAAGAGAAGATGCAGCAGTATTTCATTGCGGCTATCAACCACGAGGCCGCTCTCGAGCTGATCGAGGGGGTCGCCGCCGACGACGCGTACTTCCAAGACCTGATGAATCGCGGTCTGGCTCTCTCTGCCGAGCGTGCGTCAGCGGCAGGCAGTGTGGAGCAGTGATCGTTCGGGTGGGTCAGCCGTTCACGCGGCTGACCTCTCGCGTCTGCTGTAGTGTGTGCGGGGAGTTTGTCCCGCCGCTCAGGAGCACACACGTCCCCGACAACGGCGGTCCGCCTGTCCACACGATCCGGCGGCCGATCGTTAAGTGCGAGCATTTCCGTCAGGGAGGAGCACAGATCCACGCGCCTGAATTTCGATACGACAGCTGGAGAAACCAATGAGTATGGAATACAAACCAAACCCACCCGAGACGGTCGACCACCCGCCGCACTACAACGCCAACGGCTCGGGTATCGAGTGCATCGACGTGATAGAGCACATGCCCTTCAATATCGGCAACGCCATCAAGTACCTGTGGCGGGCGGACCACAAGGGCAAGACGCTGGAAGACCTTCGCAAGGCCCGCTGGTATGTCGATCGTGAGATCGCCCGCCGGGAACGGGAAGGAGCGGAGTGACTATGGACATCTGCCGGGCTCGCCGCGTGGCGATCCGGCGGCGCTGTCGGGTGTGCGGGGCGCTCGCCAACGTCGACCCGCTCCTGATGAGTGAGGTGGATCGAGCGAATCCGGTGGCTGTCACGGAGTCGCGCCTCTTCTTGCGGTGCGTACGTTCGCTTCGAAACATGCCGGCGCCTGTGTTCCGACACCTTCTCGAGAACACCCCATGAAAGCCCTTGCCTCCCGCCTCCGCTGTCCCGTGTGTGGCGCTGCCGCCTTGATCGGTCTCGCCATGCACGGCCTGCGCGGTAAGCCGGGGTTATCAACACAGACTCGAAACGAGCTGAAGTACGCCGACAAGTGCCAGCACAACGAAGCCCTGTTTCGCGGTGTCGACGCGCCGCGGTTCCACCACTTACCCCAGCGGGAGGATATATGAGAAAGAAAACACTCACGATCATCACGCGCTGCGGTGAGTGCGGGGCATTGTTTGACGGTTCGGGGCACTCCCGGGCTGTTCTCGATTTGTGGGACGCCTTCCCGCTAGAAAGAAAGCGATTCCAAGATTGCCAGCACGGTTTGCGGGACGCTCACGGCACCCGGCGTATAACTTACGTCGCCTCCGACCTCGCCCACCCCGTTCCTACGCCTTGGTTTGCGTACCTATACGGAGCACAGTCATGAAGATCACGATCATCACTCGCTGCGGTGAGTGCACCGCGTTGTACCAAAAAGAAGACGGTTTTTACCCGCTCGGTACGTATTTGGACGAGAACCGGAAAGAAGCATACCGATACGACCAGTGTTCACATTCTCGACAGGGCAGGCGAGGCCCCTATCACTCCGAGGATCTCAGCCACCCCGTTCCTACGCCTTGGTTTGCGTACCTGTATGGAGCACAGTCATGAAACCAACCACGAGAACACTCGAGTCTTTCCCCCGCTGCAGGCGCTGTGGTGCGGCGGGCGCGTACGCTCCCATCGCAGGAGCCTATGCGCCTCCTACGCAGAACTTGCAGCTCGAGCTGGAGCTGTGGAGACGGTGCCACTGTTTCGATCCGATGATTCACGGCGCCAACTTGGAGATCCGCGCCCCGCTGCTCGCCCACTTGATAGAGCAGGGCGATGAATAAGGAGCTGCGTGTCGTCGTCCGGTGTGGTGCTTGCACGGCGGCACACAGAGACAGATACGAAGAGACTGATGATGAGCGCTGGAGACGTTTGGTAAGGCGTACTCCTGAGGAGCATGGAAAATACCTGAGATGTGAACATAGACATCCCCGGCATCATGGGGTAGTCAGTTTCGCGCAGCACCTCGCCCACCCCGTTCCTACGCCTTGGTTCGTACACGTATACGGAGAACCGGAATGAAAACCCTGAAGGTTATTCCCCGGTGCGGTCATTGCATGGCGAGCTACCCTGCTCCCGGCGAGGGTTCTCGAAGAGCGCTGCTTAACCAAATCTACTGGGAAAGCTACCACTACTCACGCTGTGACCACAGTAGGGGCCAAAGGTACCCCACGGAAGCCGAGGAGCTGGACCACCCCATAACCACACCCTACTTCCCCCACCTCTACACTTAGGAGCTGAACAACATGATCGATCTCAACAATCTACCCTTGCCCGACGAAGCGTACTTGCCCGAGGGTGCAACGACCCTCGATGCCGTCATCGACCCACCCCGTGAATGCGAAGAGGCGCACGCCAACGTCCCCGGTGTGAGTGTGCACCCCAAGTACCTATACTCTCCCCTGTTCGCTCGCCGCTGCACCGAGGCACACGACGCGCTGCAGAATCTCTTGGGTGAGGGCATGGCCTCCAGCGTAGACGACGTGCTTGCCTGTTCTATCTTGCTGTCCCAGCTCAGTGTGGCAACACCTGAGTTCACGCTCGCCATGTTCCGGGACCCCGCGAGTGTCTTCTCGCCTCACCCGGTCAGGACCATGGGCGTGTCTGCCGATACGATGGTGTACCACCCGGATCTTGTATTGTGGTGCATCGGCAGGCGTAATGAGGCGCGGGACGACAACGACTTCACGGACCGATACAAGCGCTTCAGGAGCATCGCTATCCACGAGGCGAAGCACTACGCTGACGGGGATCTTCTCATTGAGTATGGATTCCCGACGCTGTTCCGGAACGATCAGCCCAAGGTGGCGAAGTTCGCCCGGTTCTTGGCGAATCTTGTGCTCGACGCCATCCACGATCGATCGCTGGCCGAGACCTCCCGGAACGTGGCGCCCCTGCATGCAGACTTCTTTCGCTGTCATGCCCGGTTTGCTGCCGGTGCACTGGCGAGCACGCTTGCTCAGCTGCAGCTCGACGACGGTACCCGGCAGGACGTGGTCCGGTTCCTCTCGGACCTTGATGAGCCTGACACCATGACCAAGGCGGTCGGCTGCGCTCGCGTGTTCAACTACCTTGCCGAGCACCTCACCCACGAGGAGCCCCAAGACGGCGAGGGTGGTGATGGTGAAGAGGGTGCGGGTGACAGCCTGCCCGACACGGACAACAGCGACGGCGGTGAGGGTCACCTTGTGTCGGGGGTGTCCGAGCCCGGCGGCCAGTCGGATGCGACGCACCAGCCGGAGAGTGCACAGGAGCGGGCCGACGCGAAGGCCAACGCTGAAGCGATGATCGACACGAACCTCGCCAGCACCGCCAGCCAGTGCGCCGGCATGGAGGCGGGCGTGCTCGACCTGAAGCATCGTGTTGCTCGCACTCAGCGTGAGGTCGACTGGCGGCAGGTACTCAGCGAGTCGATGCTCGCCGTCACGGCCGGTGCCGGCGATCGCTCGAGCCTCCGACGCTGCCGGGCGGAGCCTGCCCTCAGTCGGGTGTATCTTCCCTCCCGCTACGCTCCGCAGGTCGAGTGTGCGGCGCTCCTCGATGTGTCAGGGAGCATGGTCTGGGCAGGGGGTGGCATCGGCGAGCTGATCTACGCCCTGACCACGATCGTGACCGGCGCCGGGGGCAGCTCGCTTGCCATCGTCCCGTTCGACACCGACACCTACCCGACGCTCGTGGTGGACCAGAACAACGCCACGGGCCACGTGTTCGACATGGGGGGTGGCGGGGGCACGTCTCTCGACAAGCCGCTGCAGGAGATGCGTCGCCGGATGGACGTCGGTGAGATTCCCAAGCTTGATGGTGCGGGGACGCTGATTATCGGTACCGACTGCTATGTGCAGGTACCGAACCCCCGACTGATCCGTGACATCAATCCTCAGCGGGTGGTGTGGGTATCGCCCGAGAACAACTGCTCCGAGACGGTGGCCCGGGCGGTGACGTCAGGGAGCTATGCAACAGCGACGGGGGTGCCGGCCACGCACCTGAAGATCAAGTGAGCCGGGTTCTCGCCGTCCGGACGTGGTACCACCCCGATTTTTGGGGAGCCGTGATCGGTCCGGACTTCAAGTGGCTGTCATTGAGGTTAGTGCAATGATCAAGCATCTCAATCGTCGGGTACTCAGCATCCACTGCGCTACTCCCTGCTACTTCGACATGGTTCTCATGCCGGACTTCAAGTGGTTGATCGGGGAACCGGTGCAATGAATAGATTCCTTGGAACTTTTAGCGTGGCAGTATCCTTTACTCCGAGCGACCGGTTCGGCATTCTCACTGGAACCCCTGTGCACAAGCCCAAGCGCATCCTCGTTTACTTCCCCGTGTTCAAGTCCGAGCGCATACGAAAGGCGCTGTTCTCATGAACAAGGAGCTACGGCACTACTTCGTACAGAGGGTCTTTGATCAGGGGCGTTGTGCTTTTTTCGCACCTCGATTCACATGGCTGGACGACAGGGATTACCTCTTATGGCTAGGCTTCTGAAGCACGCCGAGCTGCACTCCCTGCCGAAAGACATACACATACTGAGCGACTTGTACGCAAACACGTTCATGATCCCCATGCCCAGCTTCCTATGGCTGGACAGGAGGGTGGTGTGGGTATGAGAAGGATCGAATACTTCAGGGACTTCACCGGCTACGGTGGCTACTCTAGCGGGGGTGTGTCGATATGGTTCACCATGCCGCGATTTATATGGCTGGAAAACGAGGTGGATATATGAAAACCAAGAAGCTCCAGCGCTACCCGTTGTTTCTCCCCAAGCTCAGGCAGATCCCCGGCACGCGGCCAAGCTACAAGTGCGTGAGGATACCTATGTTTATATGGTTGCTACGTGGGTGGGACTTATGAAAACCAAGAAGCTGAAGTACTTCTTCGTGCATGTGGACCTACCCCCTTTTGACTACGGGTTTCGTCTTCGCATGCCCGGGTTCATATGGTTGAAGCTCGCGTGAGCAAAACGAAAAAACTTTTCTCTGGAATTCGCCGGGCGTTCGGCAAGAGAAAAGAATTGCCAACCGATCTGATGATGCCGTGCTGCGGCAGTGTGAATAGTCAAACACTATTGCTTACGCGTCTGTTGTTCGACTTGCCGGACAGCGGGTGTTATCAACTAGCGCTTGCCCGGTGTGAAGGGTGCGGCGACCACCTGTGTCACTACCTCAGAGGCGACCCGCCGGCTTTCAGGTTCACCCAAGTCCCCGTCTTCAAGGAGCACAGCTCATGAATAAGCAGCTCGACACGCACGTGCGCACACCCTGCTGCTTCTGCCCTTACATCGATAACTGTTACGAGTACCGTACGATCGAGGACATGCACAGCTTCGACATTATGCACATACTCAAGTGCAGATATTGCTACACGGAGTATGTCGCTCGCCTAAGCTGTGATTACGCAGGGTCCCAGCCTTACGTAACCCCGCTGCACATGCCCAACTTCAAGGAGCACAGCTTATGAGTATCTTTGCCAAGCCGCGCATACCCAAGCGCCGGGCCTTGCCGTGCTGTGGGGTGAGCCCGTTGAATAACCTGATCCAAGGGTGGGGGAAGTGGCGCGATGCTAATCAGCTCTCATCGAACTCCCTAACATGCCAGAACTGCGGCTATAAACACGGGTATTCGGCCGACATAGGCGGCGTGTCCGTTATCCAGGCTCCTATATTCAAGGAGCACAGCTCGTGAAAAAAACTTTAAAGTACAAATCCAGCATGCCCTGTTGCGGGTGTACCGACTACGAGATCGTGGCGACAGCTTCCTTTGACGTCATGCGCGCAAACCGCGACGGCGCACAGCGGATTAAATGTCGCCATTGTACGCAGTCCCTTGGGCTCCAACTAAGGAACCAACCTCCGATGTTCGACTACATAAAAGCGCCCCACTTCAAGAATCTGTAAGCATTGCAGGAGCAGCGCAGGTGAGGTACAATACCTGCACTGCTATGCGGTGTGTTGTTTGTAGTGTATTGCGTGTATTAAATACTTGCCGTTGTACCCGTACCATCTTTTACTTTCTATCACCACCAACTTGAGAGCTATCACATGTCCAATCAAATGAGTGTTCAGTTCGTTCCCGAAGTCGGCACCACGCGACTCCGTGAGCACATCCGCCGGTCCTTCATCCGAGGTCAGAGCTTCGGCATCATGGGTCCGAGTGGCGCTGGCAAGACACAGACCGTCACCGACCTCGCATCGACCATCACCGCACAGGATCTTGCCGGCCACCCCAATGGCTGCGATGGCGTCATGGTCAACGTCCTCAACTGCGCCATGTACGACGAGATCACGGTGCGGGGTGCGCTGGTTGCCGGCGACACCTACGTCGACCCCTACAGCCAGCGTCCGACGGTAGCCTGTGACTACGCCGTGCCGATCTGGTACCACGAGGCGACGCAGCTCCTGATCGACAACCCGACCAAGCATCTGGTCATCGCGATCGATGAGATAAATCTGGGTATCCCTCCCTTCCAAGCCGTGCTGCTGGCACTGATGGATTACAAGGGCGTCGGCACCCACCAGTTCAGTGACGCCGACAAGTCGCGGATCTCGTTCATCGCCATGGGTAACCGACCCGAGGACATGCCGGCGAGCAACTTCCTGACGGGTCCCCTCGCTCGGCGGATCAGCAAGTGGTTCCGCATCCGACCGGAAGCGCCGGACGTGGTCGAGTACCTCGGGGAGCGGGGCGTACTCGCCCCGGAAGTCGAGAAGGTGCTGAACGATCACCCCTCGCTGGTGTGCCTGACTGGCGTGGCGAGCAACGGCCGAGTGGAGGGGCTGAACGTGCTCGATGACGACGACAAGGAGCCGGACTACGGGTCCGCCATCCCCGTGGTCAACGGACTGAACCCGGCGACGTGGCACGAGGTCTCGCTCGAGATGATGGATCTCAGGCACCAAGGCAGCGAGTACTCGCCGGCCTTCAAGCGGGAGATCCTCGAGGCCATGGTACCCAAGGCTGTGGCGCATGAGCTGTACATCGCCATGGAGCTGGCCGACCGGTTCGCCACGATGGAACAGGTCGAGAACGATCCCGAGGGTGCCGACACACCCAAGGGGGCGCTGCACCAGTCGATGCAGGTGCGCATGTTGTTGCCCGCTCTGACGCCGCTCAACGTGGCAGCGTACATCACGTACGTCAAGCGCATGCCAGAGACGGCAGCATCCTGCATCGTGGCCTACCTCGTCAGGCGTCAGGCACAGGTCGGGGTGCAGGGCAAGGAGCTGTCCCGCTCCCGCATCAAGGACATGGACCCGGCGGTGTACTCAGCCCTCATGCAGGGGTTCGTCGCGGCCTTCACCCGGCTTGCTGCCAAGACGGCAGGCCACGCCGTGAACTTCGGCAAGCAGGTCGCGGTGGACACCGAGGAGCTGAGCGTCACGGCTCCTGTGGTGCCGCCTGCGCCGCAAGTACAGCCCGCCGCATTGCCTACTGCTCCGGCCGTGGCTGCGCCGCCGCTCACGCCGGTAGCGACATCGCCAGCGGCACCAGCCAGCAAAGACGAGCAGTATTTTTAAGCTGCTGCGTGAGCTGGCGTACTTATACTCAGGCCACGGATGGCCTACCCCACAAAACGTACGTTAATCTATCTTGCCTAACGAGAGACAACCACATGAACACCAATATCAATCAGCAGTTCCATGACCGTGCACGGTCGACGCTTGTGACTGTCCGTGTCCACACCTCCAGCCCCCGGCAGACGGCGCACATCAAGGAAGCCGATCTCCTGCTCGAGGAGCAGGCCGGCGCCAAGGCGAAGACCTCGTTCAGTCTGATCCCGACCGACCTGCAGAAAGAGGACGGTAAGATCCGCAACACCCTGAAGCGCACGATCAGTAGTATGGGCTGGCTCAACGCCCGACCCGGCAAGGGCATGGAGTTCACCATCCCGGTGGACAAGCTGCAGGCTGCGCTCGATGTCATCGAGACGACTCGCAAGGAGCGCACCGCCGTGGCTGACAGCTACATCAAGAGCCATGATCTTGTGCCGACGACGGCATGGGATAACTTCCGGGCCAAGTGCCTGTCATCCGCCGGGGAGTTCGAGGTACCCCTCAACAAGTTCCCCTATGTGGCGGCGGCAGACTACATCGCCGAGTTCGAGACGCAGGCGTTCGTCGAAGCGATGGCCGACAACGCGAGCAGTGCGCTGCCCCCTCAGGTGGTCGAGCGTATTGCCGCCGACGCCTGCCAGCAGCTCGATCGCATGCTTGATCAGATTCGACGCAAGCTTGCGGACGAGTGCCGGGATCTCCTGACCGTGGTCGGCGGCGAGACCGCCGTCAGTCGTCGTACGTTCAACGCCTTGCGTACGGCGTGCGAGTCGGCGGATGCGATCGTCGGTGACACAGCCCCTGATGTCTCGAACTTCTGCCGGAAGTTCCCGCACTTCCTCGATAACTTCGACGACTTCAAAGTGTTTGGTCCGGCCACCACGAACAATGATCTGTTCGATGCGGCCAAGGTGCAGACACTGCGGAGCTCACTCGAGACCACGGCGTTCAACCTCGAGTCCAGCTGCATAACGACGGGCAGCGAGTAGGTAGTGCATAGCCCCGCCCCTCCCGGGCGGGGCACTGACAGGAGCTGACAAGATGACCAAGAAAAAAATGACAGTGGCAAGCGCTGTGGAGAATCACGGCGTACTTATCGAGGCCGACGAGGCTCAATGGGCAGAGGTTTTGATCACAGCGCAAAGAGCGTTCGACCAAGCTAGAAGTCTGATTCATTCCATCGCGGACAGCCAGACCGCAAACAGAAAGAACAAGCATCAGATCGCAGAAGCTGAGCATGTTGACATTCAGGCTATTGCTCTGGCGACAGGCTATGAGGCCATGCTGCAAGCCGCTTTGCAGAAAAGTTATGCGAGTGTCAATGCTTGGGAGAAGGTGATCAGACTGGCAAACGAGCAAATCGGCAGCGAGTAGGTAGACCTAGCCCCGCCCATCCCGGGCGGGGCGCTGACAGGAGCTGAGAATGGGCGCCGATGAAAACGCGGAACTAATTGCTGGCCTTGAACAGGCTATTGAGAATCTGAGAATTCGTGCTGGCTATTACGAGACTGAGCGAGACGAAGCAGAGCACAAGTACCGTGCAGCCTGCAGAAAGATGAAGCGCAAGCAGAAGGAGCTGCGGGATTTGGAAGCAGAGATTCACCGCGACAAGCACCGGACACACACGGCGTGAACACCCCCGCTAGTTCGCCCCGAGCAGTCATCAACCCATACCCCACTGGGCATGGCAACGCGCCGCTGTTCCTCGACCTCGAGACCTACTTCGATGACGGGTGCAGCCTGAAGAACATGAGCACGTGGGAGTACAACGTGCACCCCCTGTCGCATCCGCAGTGTGTGATCCTTGATGATCCGCTGATGCCGGGCGAGGGGGTGACCCCCTTGCTTCTACCCCGTCAGCCCGCTGCACCGGGGAGCTTCGATGAGACTCCCGCGGCGCAGCTCAAAAGAATTCTGGTCGGACGCGGGTATGAGCATCGCCCCGTGGTCGCCCACAACGGAGCGTTCGACTTCTCCTACATCCGCTACCACACGGGGCTCGTGCCGGGGCAGTGCGTGTGCACGATGATGATGGACCAGTACCTGAACGGCTCAGCTTATACACGAACGCGAGGGTCGAAGCGGTACATGCACGGCCAGTCACTGGAGGATTGCTACCAGACGTACGTACTGGGCAACGGCGAGGAGGAGCGGCAGGCCAAGGATCGGCGTGGCCTGTTCAGTGTCATGGGCAAGCACCCTCAAGACCTAGATCAGGCGGATCTCGAAGCCTATCTGGTCTACGCCTACCAAGACGTGGAGAAACTCCGGGCCGTGTGGGAGAAGATGGACGGCAAGATCCCCGCTATCCGCCGGTACTTTATCGACTGGGCCTTGCGCCAGATGTGTGACCCCGTGCTTCGGCTCGATCACGAGAAGCTGCGCCACCATCAGGAGCTGCAGGACCAAGAGGTGAAGGACTACATGGACTCGCAGGGTATACAGGCGAGTCAGCTTCGGTCGTCTGCCAAGTTCAAGGAGATCATGGATGCGATCTACCCCGGCGGGTGGCCCACGATCCCGAGCCCGAGCGACCCCGATAAACAGATAGCGCTCGCCAGCAAGGCTCACCCCGAGTGGAAGCGGATCTACAACTCACCCTACACACCGCCTGATGTGGTGCGCATGATGGACCTGAAGGGGGAAGTGTCAGCGGGTAGCCGTGATAAGCGTAACTATCGATACTCCCGAATTGCCAAGGCGCTGGGCGGTGCGTTCCCCCTGCATATCGTGGCGTCAGGGGCTCACACCCACAGGCCGACGGGCAGTGACGGGTCAGGGGGCAACCCCCTGAACTGGCCCAGCAAGGGGATCGTACGCAATTGCATCGAGGCTCCTCCGGGGTACGTTCTTTTCGCGGCGGACTACTCAGGGTTTGAGTTGCGCATCACTCGATGGATGGTGCGAGATCAGACGGGTATCGACTACATCCTCAACGACCGAGACATGTATGTGGATCTGTACGCTGAGGCGTTTGGTGTTGACCCTGCGACGGTCGATCTTGATCAGCGGTTCATGGGCAAGATCGGGCAGCTCTCCTGTCAGTACGGCACAGGAGCAGAGCGGCTGGGCATCTCGCTGGGCATCGACCACATGGATGCGATGCGGATCGTCGACACTTTCCGCAAGGTCAAGCACCCTGCGCTGCCTGCGGCGTGGCGGTTCTGCGATGCGCTATTGAATCAGGTCGCCCGCAGTGGATCGATCGACCGAGAGACGCTGGGCCAGCACCTGAACCTGCCGACGGAAACACTCATCGGTTTCTACTCTCATGAGCAAGGCGTTGCTGTGGTCCGCTGGCCCAGCGGTACGTGCATGAACTATCGAGACCTGCACCTGTCGTCCGAAGGTTTGTCCTACTCCTCCCGGGGTCCGGGCTGGAGCAGCAACGTGTACGGTGCGCTGCTCGTGGAGAACTTGGCGCAGAGTCTGGCTAACGAGATCATGACGCACGCTCAGTTCCTGATTGAAAAACAACTGGGCGTGCGGGTAGCACATAACATATACGATGAGCTGGTGGGCCTGCTCCCCGAGGCTCAGGCCGAAGCGTACCTGCCTGAGATCCAGCGCATCCTTGAGGAATCGTATCGTCCGTACTGGCCTGACATGCCACCGCTGGTGTGCAAGCCGAAACTCGGTCGCGTCTATGGCGACATCAAATAGGAGCAGCGCATGTCAATCACCCGAACGACCGAGGGTACTAAGACCGTGCGGGTACTTCTTGACTGTGACCACCCCGGCTGCTGGCGGTGCGTGTTCTTCGATCGCTTCGTCAGTAACCAAGAGATTCGTGAGGACGCCCGGCAGTCGAGCGGCTGGACCTACATAGACTTGCACGACTGGTGTGGTAATCACGCCCCACCCAAACAGGAGAGACCGTGAACGCATACAGCTACTCCGCTTTCAAAGATTTTGCCACCTGTCAGAAGCAGTTCTACTACGTCCGTTTCACTCGCGCCGTAAGACGCAAGTACGACGGGGCCGGCGAGGGTAAGGCGATCCACGCCGCCATCGAGATGGCCCTGAAACACGGCGAGACGGACCTGCCTTCCAAGTTCAGGCAGTACAACTGGGTGCTCGCCCGTCTCGAGAAGGTCAAGGAGCGGATGGCGAAGGATCGTCCGACAGGGATCACTTTCACCCACGCCGAGTTCGGCTGCACGGTGATGCCCGACTGGACGCTGGGAGCCCCGTTCTCGAAGAACGGTTTCTACACCTGCTTCATTGATCTCGTGCTGGAGCGGGACGACATCGCCTATATCACCGACTGGAAGACAGGCAAGAGCGGCTACGCTGATCTCGATCAGCTCTATCAACAGGCGATGGTACTGTTTCTGGCGAAGCCCAACATCATGACGATCCGAGCGGACCTGACGTTCATCAAGGAGGACTTGCAAGTCCCCGCCATCCCACTGAGAATCGAGCGAGGTCAGTTGATCGACCTGCAGCACGATGTTATTCGACTGGCCGACCGAGTCGCCCGGAAAGATCCGAACGATCCGGAAGACTGGGAAGCCTCACCCTCGGGCTTGTGTCCCTACTGCCCGTTAACCAAGGACCACTGTGTCCACAGCGACAAAGAAGGAGCAGCGAAATGACCCGCCCTACCGATCGACGACGTAACTCACCCCGCACCCGGGCCGCACACCGACGCCGTGACGAAGGGCTGCCGATGTTCTGGCTGCTGCTCCTTGTGCTGGTGTTGGGCAGCACGACATACGAAGCGCGAGCCGACGAGCCGGAGGCCTACACAACCAATTGTAAATACGTGTATGTTGACGGCCAAGCGCATTGGGTCTGCGACTACAATCAGCAGCCGCAGAACACTTTCCAACAGCGCAACAACTTCAGCCAGCCCCGGCAGCAGTGCCGGTACGTGTACATCAACAACCAAGCCATATGGTACTGCGGATGAGTCCCGCCGTGTGGTTGGAAGGGGCGCTGATAGCTCTCAGGGTATCAGTGCCCTTCTGGTTTGGTCTTGCCTTCTACAATGGAATAATACCGATATGAATCTTCAAGGGACAAAGCGCGTCAAGACGTTTGAATTAATTCCGAGCCGCGTACTGGACTTCACTTACGGGTTCATGACCGGCGCCGCCATCATAATAATTTTCCAGATCGTTCTCGCTCTTTCATTCAGGTACATTATCAGTGGCTAAACCAGAAGAGAAAGTCGTCGCCAAACTGAAGCGGGATCTCCGTCGGTTTGGCGACGCTACCGGGCTGACGGTGATGATCGACAAGCCGCCAGCTGTACGGTACAACAGTAACGGTCGCCCGGATCTCTTCGTGGATCTGGGTCCGTTCCCCATACGCATCGAATGCAAGGCCCAGAACGGGATGCCCCGCTCCCCCTTGCAGGAGGACTACGCCGAGGAGCGAGACGAGTGGATGCCACGAACGTGTTATCTGGTGGGTGGCCTCGACGGGGCGGAAGTATTCATCCGCGAACTCCCCAACATACTGGAGCAACTGCAAGCGTGCACGAAAACCAAGCAGATGATCGCCATGAACATGATCCGGAAAGTTCACGCATCTTCTACAACAAGGACGGACTCCCCGTAGTCCTGTTCAAACCCCCCGCCCCGACCAACTTCGCACGACCGATACCGAACTGGCCGGGGTGGTTCGGCACCCCCTACAACCAGCACTCCGACAAGCTGCTCGTCGCCGCTGACGTCAAGCCCCCGGACCCGCTCGAGAACTACCCCTACCCCGGGCCCTTCACGCCGTACGCTCACCAGCCCACGACGGTGAGGAACATCGTCCGGAACAAGCGAACGTGGGTGCTCGACGATCCGCGTACCGGCAAGACGCCGTCTGCTACGTGGGCGATCGACAGGCTCTTTCGATCAGAGGATATCAAGCGGGTGCTGATCTTGTGCCCCCGCCGTATCATCTCGAGCACGTGGTTGAAGACCCTGTTCCAGATCATGCCACACCGGCGGTGCGAGTCAGGAGCAGGGCCGATCAAGAACTTCGTGAACATCTGCTCAGACCCGCGCATCGAGATCGTTGTTGCCAACCACGACAAGATGAACACGGCATCGAACGCGATCATGAAAGCGAAGTTCGACATGGTGGTCGTCGACGAGTCGAACATGTTCCGGCATGCGTCAGCGGACAGGTCCACTAACCTCCGTCTGTTCTGTCGCCAGCCCAAGCTCCGCGTGGTGTTCATGACAGGTACGGTGAACACGGGGTTGCCCGAGACGCTGTTTGAGCTGTGCCGGATGATCGACCCGTTGAGTATCACGGTGCCGTACAGCAAGTGGCGGGACCTGACGCAGTACTCGTTCAAGAAGGGCGATCATGAGGTGTGGAAGCAGCGCGACAACGTCGAGCACCTGATCGTGAACGCCCTGCGGCCCTGCTCCCGGGCGCTCCGACACGAGTGCTTCGACGTGCCAGATGTCACGCACCACACCGAGGAGGTGCCGTTCGTCCAGAGTCAGAAGACGACCTACACCAAGATGGCGAAGGACAAGATTGTTCACATCGAGGACCAGAAGATACGGGCGGCGAACGCGGCGGTCCTTGTCGGGAAGCTCCTGCAGGTGGCGACCGGCGCTGTCTATGACGTGGAGCGTAACGCCGTGGTGTTCGACAAGGCGATCAGCGAGCGGGTGAATGTGTGCATCGAGCAGTGGAAGGAGACCAGCGCCAAGGTGATTGTGCTGTGCTCGTTCACGTCTCAGCTTGAGGCGGTGGCTGCGCTCCTCGCCAAGCGGACCCGCACCGAGGTACTCACCCTGTATGGGAAGACGACGGACAAGCAGGCAAACCAAGTCGAGCCCCGGTTCCAGACCGATGCGAAGGTGCAGTTCCTAGTTGCTGACCCTGACTCGGTGATGCACGGCTTCACCCTTGACGCTGCCAACTCGGTGGTGTGGTTGTCCCCGACGTACAAGCCCGAGACGTGGGTGCAGGCGAACGACCGACCGTTCGCTGCACGGAGTGCCACGAAGACCTGTGTCGGTATCGTCGCCGTCGTGAGCAGTGATCTCGAGAAAGAGATATACACACGGCTCCGGGCAGAGGATCAGCGCTCCCGAGGAGAGCTGGATCTCGTCGCCCTTGCCAGTAAATTCACAGGATAACCATGTTTGGTAAGCACAAAGAACGCGTGCTCGATATCTGGACCGCAGGTATCGGCGACTTCCGTGTGAGTGACGCCGTGTGGTTACTCATTGGGCTGTTTTCTTTTCACATTTTTGTGAAGGTGTTCTATTAACAGGAGCTGACATGACCGAGCCAACCAGTGTTACAGTACCCGTATCGGATGAGTTCGTTAACCAGTGGAAGGACCACTTCCAAGGACTCGACGATGCCGAGCAGCTGTTCACATACATGTACCAGCTTGAGCTGGTGGACGCCGCACTGATGCAGGCACACAAGCAGTACGCCGCCATCCTGAAGTCCGTGTCCGACCGCATCACCCGGGTGTCCCTGAGCGAGGGGCAGAAGAGCGCGAAGTTCACCAACGGTGCGATTGAGGTTGTTGACCGAGAGGTCGCCGTTGTGAAAGACTGGGACGCCTATTACGCATGGCTGCTGCAGGACCCGGCCAACCGTATCCACGGCTTCCTTCACAAGCGGGCGGGCTCGACGGCCATCGCCAAGCACCGCGATGACACCGGGGAATTGCCCGATGGCACCGCGATCGAAACCATCTCTGACATCAAGGTCAAAACTCAACAGTAGGAGCTAACAAGCATGGCCATACTCAACGCCCCGAACGGGCAGGCGCCCAACTCCGCCGTCGCTATTGCCGCGGCACAGGCCCAGCAGCCAGCGGCGCTGCCTTCGATCTTCACCGGTTCCGGCGCGGTCGCCGCCGTCGATACCGGCACCAGCTACGACGCGACTATCGGCGGTGTCAAGTACCCGCGCATCAAGGTGCTGCAGCACGGCATCTTCTATCAGGCAAGCGGCGGCGAGCCCGTCGCCCTGTCCGCCGACCCCCGCCAGTTCTCTCTCGCCATTGTGCGCACGGCAAAGGCCGTCTCCCGGCTCTGCTTCGAGGGCTCGTACGACGTGAGCGGTACCCAGAAGGGCCGCGTGCTCTGTCGGGCAGCGGACGGCATCAAGCCCGACGCTGACATCCCCGTGGCCGATCGGCAATCCGCGACCTGCAACACCTGCCCCAAGAACCAGAAGGGCAGCGGCGAGGGTGGGAGCAAGGCGTGCAAGTACAAGCTACCGATTCTCGTGATCCCCGGCATCAAGAACCCCGACGGTACTGTGGGCTGGGTCGACGAGGTGTGTCAGATGTCGATCAACGCATCGACCCTCTTCGGCGAATCCCTCGAGGCGCAGCAGCTCTTCTCCATGGCCGAGTTCGAGGCCAAGCTCGGGACCCGAGGAGCCGCGCCCAATCAGGTCTTGTGCGATCTGCACCTTGACCAGCGCCCGGGCAGCATGAGCAAGGCGCTGTGGGGGTGCACGTACGTACTGACGGCGGCGGACGTGGCAGAGATTGCGCGCATCGTCGAAGCAAGTCCCTATGATTTCGAACACATGCTGGGTGCCGTGGCATCAAGCGTCGAGGAGTCGGAGATACCGACCACCCCCGTCGCGCCACCGGCAGCCAGCGCACCAGTTGCGGGAGCGGTAGATTCAGCAGGTTTGGCAAGTCCTGCGCCGTTAGCTCCGGGGTCTGTGGCTCCCGCATCTCACCCGGTACCGCCCGTTCCAGCGGCGGCACCGGCAGCTGTAGTTGCACCAGCGCCCGTCGCCGCTGCTGTTGCTCCAGCGCCTGCCGCGCAGGCTCCGGGACTCGTCCCTCCGGAGCCTGCCGCGGCCCCTACACAAGAGGCCCCCGCACCGTCGCCCCTTGCGCCGCCCCCGGCGTCGTTTGGTCCGGCGTCTGCGGCAGCTGTACCGGCACCAGCAGCGCCCGCTGCCGCCCCGGCCGCAGCTCCTGTGGTAGCCTCACCCCCGTCTGACACTAGCCCGTCAGGCCCGGATGCGTCCGCCGTCAACGATGACGGACTCCTCTGGTAGTAGCGCCCCCGGGCGGTCGGGTTCTCCGGCCGCCCTTCTTGCTCTCAAACACTTGCCTATGACATGGATACAGCGCAGCTGCGCGAGTTCTACGAGCTCGCGTTCCCGAACGACTCGTCCTGTTGGGCGTACCTAGCCTGTGACCCCAGCAGCCCGGCCTCTGGCTATGTAAGCGTTGTAAAATGCCACCCCGAAACGCTCGCTAACCGAGCGGAGAAAGCACGATCACTCGGCAAGTCCATCCACATGATGGTGGCCGCAGCCAAGACGCCCGGCGTCAATCAGCCGAGCCATGCACGAACAAATCTCGAGGAGCACAGCCGTCACTTCATCGTGGCGGACATCGATACGAAGGAGCAGACCCTTGACGAGACCGGGGTCGTCGCCGCGTTCAAGCGCTTGCGGCACCCCCCGACCTACATCCTGACCAGCTCCAACGGATACCACCTGTACTGGATGTGCGACAAGAACCTTGTCGACGCCCGCACGGTGATGGCACTGGGTCTGTACCGGCACGTGCTCGAGCCTCTCGGACTGGTCGTTGACCGGCAAGCGGGCTACCGCATGACGGGCCTGATTCGTGCGCCGGGCTCGACCGGCAAGTGCGGGACGCAGGCGATCGGTGAGAACCACAAGAAGCTCGCGGGCGTCTACGAGCGGGAAGCCCTCGCCGCTGTTGCAGGCTACGCCTCATTCGACGACGCCATCACCGAGCAGGAGGAGCGGGACGAGCGGGCAACGGCCGCGGCCGCTTCCTCATGGACACGCACGACACTCACGAGCGATCGGGACATGCTGATGCAGGAGTGCGCAGCGTACCGGGAGTTCATCGAGGCCTCCGCACGATCGTTCGACAACGGCGCGAGCGGTAACCGCTCGGACGTGCAGATGTTCGGCAACCTCACGAGCCGGAGCGTCGACCCATCACTCGACTTCGACCCGAAGGACTGGGGTCAGCACGAGGCGAAGCGTGCCTACTTCCATAAAATCGTTGGGGAGTGGCCCGGGTATGACAGTGACTGGAACGAGGAGCTATACCGCTTCGGGAGTTCCACCGCCCCGTTCCACTGTGACAAGTGGGGGCAGATGAAGAAGCACTGCGCCGGGTGCCCGGTGCACAACGTCGGGACCAACCCGATCGCCCATGCGAACAACGCCGTGCAGTACCTGCCCGACCCGACGATGCCTAACGCTGCTCCCGTACAGGTAACGCCTGCCTCCTACATGGCGATGACCGTACCCACGTCCCGGGCTCGGAAGCTCGACAGCTGCCCGACGTTCGAATCCGTGGCGGCCATGTTCCTGTCCTCTGTCAGTACGGAGTACGTCGCCAACGAGGAGACGCTGTTCCGGGTCAAGGAGACCAAGGCGAAGAAGGGCCCGGGCATGGACACGCAATACATACCCATCTGCTCGCCGCCTATCTTCCTCGTCGAAGACGTGATCTGTCGCCCGGTCAGGGTCGACGACGGGGATCTCTGCGAGCGGGCCCTGTTTGCCCGGTGGGACACAACTATCGGTATCGCAAAGGTCTTCACCATTTTCGGGGAGGACCTGAAGAACGCCAACCGACTGAGCGAGGCGCTGATCCACCCGAAGGTGACCGTCATCAACGCCAAGGAGCTGGCCGACTACTACCGTCGGGTGGCGAGCAGCATAGAGAAGGATGCAGCTCTCTGCTATGAGCAGCTGGGCTGGCAAAATCCGGATTGTTTCGTCACCCCCTACGCCGAAGTTCGGCCGACGGACATGGTGCTTCGCCCCATGAGCAAGAGCATCGAGAACCAGCTGATCGATCGGTCGAAGCCCATCACCATGACGCCCGGCGGTACCGGTCAGGAGTGGGTGGAGAACGTCCTCCTCCCGGTCGTCGACATGGGGCTGAAGGGCCGAGCAGCGTTCATCCTGATCATGGCGAGCTTCGGCTCAGTCCTGTACAGCGCGCTCGACAGCGTGAGTACCGGGCCCATGCTCTGCTTGTACGGCAAGACGGGGCGAGGCAAGACGCTCGCCATGAAGCTTGCCATGAGTGTCTGGTACCACCCGAACTGCAAGATGTCCACAGCACGGGACACGCCGGCGGGCATCCGGATATCGCTCGGCAACATGAATCATCTCCCGCTGTTCCTTGACGAGATGACTCACATGGACCCAGAGAAAGCGCACGACCTTGCGTACGAGGTGACCAACAGAAGTACCCGTAACGCAACCCAGAACTTCGGGCGTCAGATCCGCGACGGGAACACGTGGTGTAACAGTGTCATATCAACCAGCAACGAGTCGTTGTCGGATCTGATCGGGGGGCTCAGGAGCCGCGTCGATCCTGCCGCCCTCTCCCGGGTGGTGGACATCCCGCAGATAAATGACGTCGATCGGAAAGTCAAGAAGATACTCGACGAGGCGCTCATTTCGGCACGCCAGTACCACGGCTCGGTCGGGCTCGAGTTCGTGCAGGTGGTCATGAACAATCTCGCTGCGGTGAAGACTCGGGTCGACGAGATACTGGCTGAGTACGAGAACATCGAAGCCAACCTGACCGTCACCGATCTCGGGGGCAGTGCCCGGTTCCGCTTGCAGCATCTTGCTGTCACCCGAGCGTCGTCGGAGGTGCTCGATCGGATGTTCCCCGGGCACAACATCGCGGATAAATTCAAGGCCCAGATGACAGGCTTCTCCAGCGAGCTACGAGAGCAGGCACGGGAGGCGGTGACGAATCACACGACGGACTTCGCCGCGCTCCTGCACGCCATGTCACTGAACGCCATCCCCGGAGACAAGGCCGAAGCCGAAGCGTGGTTCAACGCCTTGGAAGATCGAACCACGGTGCCTGCCCCCGACACACAGGTCTTCCGGAAAGACGGGTATCTGTATGCCACCCGCACGGTGCTCAGCTCCTACGTCAAAACACAGGTCGACAAGATGGGTCGCCATTTCACACTGGCCGGGGAGATGAAGCAGCTCGAGGCACTGACCCGCGCGTTCGGCCCGGCCCATAACCTCCCGACCTACGAGCACAGGGCCATCACGCACCGCATGCCGGTGATCAAGAATGAGTCAAAGATCAGCGCGCTGAGTACGGTCGAGTTCGACATGAAACCCTTGCGATACTATTGTTTCGACATGCGCTGGTTGCCCCACCTGTGAACCCTGTCACCGATAGTTACGGTACCGTGCGGCTGCCCGCGGGCTTTGAGCTGTCGGCCAAGCGGTTCACTTTCATCGGTGAGCTGTTCCTCCACGACATGGACGTGCGGGACTGGACATTCATACAAGCGGGCTACCCCCTGTACGACTTCACGAACCACAACAGGCGGCGGGGTGACTCGTCCCCCCTCCCGTGGAGCGACACCCGCTACCCGCCCGCCAAGGCGTTTGAGTTGCCACCCCGTGCTCCCGCCACGGCCGAGCTGTTCGCGCGGCAGACGATAGGAGCGGCGGCCTCAGACACCCTCATGCGAGAGGGCTCTCGATTGCCGCTCGGCCAGCTCCTGCATCACCTGCAGAACCGGGATGAGATCCACCAGCTGATGCGGGAGGCGGCGTATCAGGTGATGAGAGACCACGCCACGCGTCGTTACGTGCCGCAGGTCCTGCTCGAGCGAGTCAGTCGGCTGGTCTCCGGCATGCTGATCAGTCGCATGCTGAGCGGGTCAGGACAGAACCGTGACGCCTTGTCCTGTCGGGATCTCTGGTGGTACATGAACACGATGACCGACCCCGACGTCGCTGACGGGCCGTCAACGTTGGGTAAGCCTGCGTCGGGTCGGGAAGGTACGAGCTTCTGGGACCACACCCACAAGCTGTACCTCACCCGCAAGACACTCCCCCGGCTCGCGGTCGTGACCTTTGAACGAAGCGCGCTGCCCTATGAGCTATCGAACATCGTCGCTCTTCGCGAGACACGCGATGAGTCGACGACCTACGCGCTGACGATCGGGCTGGCGCGGGAGTACACGACGTCGATCCTGTACGACGTGCAGACCCACAACGCTATTGATCGGATGATGGCGAGTTCCCGGTACGTACGGGCGGGGGCCACTGAAGTTCTGCGCGATCTTCGTCAAAGCATTCTGTAACCGCCGCTTCGACGCAGCCCTGAAGCTTGTTCAGTCGGGCGATGACATCCCGGTTGGGGTTCAGCTCGGGCTTCTGATCCTCCTTGCCAGCCGCGCGGCGGATCTCCGCCCTGCGCCAGTCATGGATGATGAAGTGATGTCGGGGGTCAGGCGCCTGACGCGTATCGAACGGCCCCGGCCAGCCGCCGCCTACGGCGAGATTCACAAGCGCCGTCCACGGGCCCTGCATGATGTCCTCCTGCATGGCGGGGAAGCTGTTCACCACCATGTTGTCGAGCGTCAGGTGCACGGCGTCCTCCTCCCGGTAGATGCCGTACGTGTGTCCGTTCTGGTACAGGTCATAGCCCGCCGGGCACGTGTGCTTGATCAGGAGATCAGTGAAGGAACTGCCGGGGAGCGGCGCGTTGTAGGTGTGCCGGTTAGTGTAGTAACACCGGACGTTGTCCTTGTTCACTGACTCCATCACATCGATCTCGGGCAGTACTCGAGTCCGGTAGTCCTCGGGCCACTCACCAAACGGGAAGTAGGGCAGGAACCAGATAGCAGGCCACAGGCCCTTGCCCCATGGGAGCGTCGCTGTGAAGAACATCGCCTCGCCCACGTGCAGGCACTTGTCGACGTCGTTCTGGGTGGTGAGTACCGCGCTCTTCACCGTGTCGGCGCCACGCTCCCACATGGGCACGATGCGGAACTGATCGTTCTCGAAACGGAGTACGCCTTCGGCCAGCGCCTGAGCGAAATCAGGTACGTACCGGTGCTGGCTCCCGTTAGTGACAACCTTATGACTCCATGGCTCCTCCATGAAGAAGTCCTTGGCTCCAAGCAGGGAGACCTGATTGTGCAGATCGAATACCGGACCTGCTTGGGAACCCGCTGGCAATACCGACATGTGCTACTCCGTCAATTCCTCTATACGTTTGACGAGTGTAGCAACTTGACTATCGTGCTGCTCCTGCAATGCCTTGTACCGAGTAGCTCGTTCGGCACTGGTCATCACTTGATTGAGTCGGATGTTCTTCATGTCGGTGGCGGTACTGAGCACGTCGCCATTCAGGTCCTTGAAAAGATCGAGCCCCGCCAATCCTTCGACGCCGATCGCGTCAGACACCCGAGCGCGGGCCTCTGCCTCGGACAGGCCGCTACGTTCAAGCGTACGGATAGAACTCTCGATGCTGCTCTGTTGCCCCCACAGCTGGTAGTACTGCTCCCGACGCTGATTGTAGGGAGCGCCGATTAGGCCAGCGAAGGGTAGCGCTGCCCGCTTCCAGTTGGCGTCGTACTCACGCCCAGTCAATACCCGCCCCCACTCCAGTGCCATGTCGGCCAAGGCCGCCGGCCCGTTGATCATCTCGTTGGTGAGAAAGTGGATAGTCCGTACGTCAGGGCTGAGTCCGGTATTCTCCGCCAAGAACCTGGCGATCGCTTCCGATGCCGTACCGATCTGCCGACCACTTGAATTGTAGGGCCGCCCGTAGTATCCGGGACTGCCCAAGGAGCCGGGCTCCTGCGTGATCTCGTTGCCGAAGTTGTCAGTGTTCATACCAAGCGCCACCAGCGGACTGATCAGGCTCGGGCTCGCAAGGTCGGTGAGCTTCTGCCCCACCCGGGCGAAGCTCAGGTTGCCAAGGTCATCAGTCAGCGGGATGTTGTTCGAGACCGGCGTCACGTTATTGATCGCGATGTCCACGATGTTACCGGCACTCTCAACGAACGACTGATTGCCGGTGAGTCCGAACAAAGACTGGACAGTCGCTGCTCCTATGGCGGTGAAGCCGTTGTAGCTGTACGGGATCTGGTGGATCTCATCGCCAATGAAGAACTTGAAGTGCGTCGTGCTGGAACCCTGTGTGAGGAACTTGTTGTTGCCGTCGTCATCCTCACCGGCCATCGCCCACGCCATGGCGAAGAGCGCGGTGGCTGCCCCGCCGGCGACGCCCGCCGCTTCCAAGTTGTACTGGCTGTCGAGAAGCGAGTCGACGATCTGCGTGGCACCCACGACGGCGGAGCGGAAGAACATGTAACTGAGCGCGCCGAGATCCGCCGCACGTGAGCCGCCTGTCTGACCGAAGTCGGCGATGCTCAGGGCTTGGAACGCGGCCTCCTGTGAGGAGTTACCCGCTCGCATGAACGTACGGTAGGCGGCGTAGCGACTGATCAGGTCCGTCATGGTAGGCGCCACTTGAATCAGCTTGTCGATGCGGCCGAGATTGTCGAGCTCGTCCGGGGTCAGGCCCTTCGATCGCATGGTGGCAATGAAGTCCTCCACCCGGGAGTTGAGCGACATGGAGCGGGCAAACTGGACCGGTGCTCCTGTCTCGAAGAACTGCAGGAAGTCCTGCATCTCAGGGTCAGCCTGCAGCTCGCTCAACCGCTTGGCCGCCTTGGCTCCTGTCTCTGATTGCCAGTACAAGTACTGCGCCATCTTCGGTGCGATACGAAGCGCCGCGCCCATCGACTCCTTGCCGAAGGTTGCCCCCGCCTGCCAGCCTTCACGGGCAGACACCACGGCGAAGGAGGCAATCGTCTCCCGCACGAAGTTGATGACGGGGAACGCCGGGTCGTACTTCGTGTGGAAGCTACCAATCGTCCGCGCCCCGTTCGACACGATCTGCGCGGCAAGGTTGTCCGACTGGCGGAGGCGCTGCACGAACTCGCTCCGCTCGCGCTTTCCCTTGATCAGCTCAGGTATCTCGCTCTTCGCGTCGTACGTGAGCACCGCCACGTAGTTACTCGGGTCGCTTCGCAGCTGCTCGTTGAAGTCCCCGCGTGCACCACTCGCGATCAGATCAGAGAGCCCCGTCGAGTCGCCCTGCAAGTGGTGCACGAACTTGTTCGGGTGCACCTTGGCTTTCAACTTGTCGTACTCCCGGCTTGTCTTCTCGACGAAGGTCAGGACACCGGTGCCGAACCCGCGACCAAGGGCCGCTGTTCCTTCGGCGGTCTGGGCCGCAGCCCACAGCGTGATGACGTCCTTCGATATCTCGTTGTCGTGCCGGTCGTGGTACGTACGGTTCAGCTTCGTGATGATGCTCGCGATCGGCGATGTCGTCTGACGAATCGTGCCCTGTGCGGCCTCGAACGAGGTCATCATCGGATCGCTCACGCCGCTCCCGATCTCATAGTCGTTCGTCTTCTCCGAATCCTCCACCCACTGCGGCGAGTAGAACTGGAAGCTGAACCGCTCGACGGCGTCATCGAAGTTACGACTGCCGCCGTTCCATGTGTCGAGCACCTCCGTGTCCAGCTCGAGCATCTGCGCGAGCGTGTCCGTGACGCTGTCGAGTGCGACCTGCTCGGACGCCGTGACCTCCATCTCGGAAAGCTTCCGCAGTAGCTCGGGCGTCGTGCTCTCGGGCCCGGTCGTTGCGATCTGCTCGACCATCTCGGCCCGTGCCTCAGGGGGCAGGTGCTGATCGATCAGACGCTTCTCGGCGGTGAACGCTGCCCGGGGTGTGAGCACGTCGTTACCAGTACTTCGCACCCGCTTGCGGATGGCCTTCAGCTCCTTCATCACGTCTTTCGACAGGTGCGTACGGAGCTTCAGGTTCTTGTCCTTGCCGGCGTCCTTGGTGAAGTCGTACAGGAACGCGTCGTTCCGCTCGATGCCGTGCTTGTAGCGACGGTACGCATCGGCGAACTCATACACGTTCCGCTTCGACTGGCGCCCCTCCATGGCTCCTGACAGGAGCGCGAACCCCTCGTCGAGCTGCCCGGCGAGCACCTGAATGCCCTCCTCGAACTGGCGCTGCGCGTCGTTTTCTCCAAGGCGCATACGCTCGTACAAGGCCGTCGTGTCCCGGAGAATCTCCGCCGCCTGCTGCCCGGTCGCCCCGTTCAGGAGCGTGTCGAAGAACCCCCGGGCGATCGTCTCCTGATTGCCCGCCTCGGTCGAGTCTTCATCGCCTTTCAGCTTCACCCGATCCTTCTTGCTGGCGTTGTCGTACCCGTTCAGAATCGACTGCGCGACGTTGTTCAGCTGCTCGTTGCTGGCCAGCCGGGTACGAATCTGGCGGGTCAGCAGCTGAAGCGGACGCCGGTGATTGACCAGCCCCTTCACGTGCCGGTTGTAGAAGTTGTTCTCGTTCCGCCCGACATCCCGAAGGAACCCGCGGATGTTCTCGGTCGTGCCTTTGAGACGAGCCGACGCCGGTGCGTCCCCGGCGGTCAGGTTCCGGTGCAGGCGCTGGGCCTCCTCACGGTAGTCCTTGCCAATGTCCCGCATGCGCTCG